>ERZ1370068.8120-contig-7_pt1 | contig 66447 bp, 96 predicted proteins | sample MGYA00561227_ERZ1370068 | MGnify/ENA primary metagenome ERZ1370068 (study PRJEB38410, sample SAMEA6850437) | metagenome | study: Metagenomic assessment of the ecological functions of the soil: analysis of the soil microbiota associated with the... | reverse complement strand
GGTTACGCATGGCTCTTCTTCTACGGTTTTGGCCTTTCTGCTGCTCGGCGAGCACCGCGCGGAACATCGCTTCGTCGATGTCCACTTCCAGCTTGTAGCCGGCGGGATCGATGAACGGATTCGGCCCGCCGGCTTTCGAGCTTCGCGTACTTTCGCCTCCATGTTGTACATGCCGGGGTGCGAGCCGAGCGGCACGTCGCACGGCAGCGACCGCGCGACCTTGAACGCGCGCGCTGAACTCCTCGGCGATGCCGCGGCACCTCCGCGTTGTTCACGAGCTTGAAGCCCGGGATTCGTGCCGAAGCTGCCGATGATCACCACGTCGTAGCTCTTGCCGCCTTCCTGCGCCTTCAACGTCCAGGTCGTGCAGCCGCGCGCTGTGGCCCGGCGTCAGGTGCGCGACGAGCGTCGTGCCGCCGAGCGTCACCGTCTCGCCGTCGTGCAGCACCTTGTCGATCGGATGCGCCTTGCCGCCCGGCTTCATCGCCTCGCAGCGCCGGCACGTCCTCGGCGAGCGCCATCACCTGCGCGCCGGTCAGCTGCTTCACCAGCGCGTCGCCTTCCTGGTGATCGCCGTGCGCGTGGCTGCCGAGCAGGATCTTGATGTCGGAGAACTTGAAGCCCAGCTGCTCGACCGATTTCTGAATCACCGGCACGTTGCGCTCGTAGGTGCTGTTGATCGAGGATGTTGCCCTGCGGCGTCACGATCAGGAACGACCGCCAGGCTCTTCGTGCCGACGTAGTAGATGTTGCCGATCACCTTGTGCGGCGGAAACGCGCGTCGTCATGATCGTCGGGGCCGCCGACGTTGCGCTGGAACAGCGACAGCTGCGAGAAGGTGTGTCCGCGAACGCTGATCGGTCGGCCCAGGCTCCTGAGGACGGCCGCCCCGCACCCGCGGGGGCCTGGAACGGCGTTCCGCGCGTCGGACCGCGATCGCGCCGAGGTCCCAAAGGAGCAGCGCCAGGATAAGGCCGACACGGATCGATCCGAGCGTGTCATGTGATGCCGCGCCTTTGCAGGTAGAGCCGTGGGGATTCTACCAGCGTCGCGGCGGCGCGCCGTGGCCGGGCTGTCGGCCGCGCAGGTTTCGACGGGATCAGACCGCGATGCGCGCCCGCTGTGCTTCGCGTGCGCGGTGCGGTGTCGATGAAGAGCTGCGACCAGATCGTCTCGACTCACCAGCCGCGCGCGCATCCTCCCGCATCATCTGGTAGGCGGTCGTGGTCGGCAGCGCCTTGCGATGACGGGCGATCTCGGTGGTCAGCGCGTCGAAGACGTCGCGCGATGCTGACGATCTGCGCGAGCAGCGGAATGGTGATCGCCAGCCAGTCCGTCCGGATAGCCGCGGCCGTCGATCCGCTCGTGGTGATGGCGGACGATCGGGCGGCACGGCTTCGAAGGATCGGACCGTCGCGGCAGAGATCGTCGCCGATGACGGCGATGGCGTTTCATCAGGTCGTATTCCTTCCGCGTCAGCTGTCCTTTCTTGAGCAGCACCCGATCGGGAATCGCGATCTTGCCGACATCGTGGAGAAACGCGCCCGCGGTGCAGAGCGCATCGAGCTCGTCTGATTCAGCGCAAGGTCATCGGCCGAGCGCGGTGCGCGTAGTCGGTCAGGCGTTCGCAGTGTCCCTCGGTGCACGGATCCGCGCGCTTCGATGATGCGTCCGAGCGTCAGAAACAGCGATTCCGCCGACTCGAGATCGTCGGTCAGGCCGCTTGAGCCGCATCAGCGATCGAACGCGCGTCCGCAGCTCCTCGGCGTCGACCGGCTTGTTGAGGAAATCGTCGGCGCCGGCGTCGAGTCCGGCGAGCCGCGTCTCGACGCTCCTGCGCGCCGCTGATCAGCACGACCGGCGTGAGGCGCGTGTCGACGTTGTCGTTTGCAGCTCGGCGCACACGTCGAGCCCGGACATTCCGGGCATGACGACGTCGAGCAGCACGATGTCCGGCCGCTCGTTCGCGGACGATCTCGAGCGCATCGTGGCCGTTGCTCGCGGTCAGCACCGTGTAGCCGGCGCGTCTCGAGCAGCTGGCCGAGCCCGCACAGGTTCGGCTCATAATCGTCGACGACCAGCACCGTTCCCGACTTTGCCATCGGTGCTCCTCGTCGGACAGACTGCCACGAGACGCGTCGAGCTGCAAGGGTCGGACCTGGAGATTCCGGCGACAATTCCACGCAAAGACTGCCCGCTGCCGCGGCGATCGATTACAACCAGGCGCGGCCGGATCGACAGAGCTGTAAGCAGCCAGACGGACGGCTCAGCGGCGCGGGCAGATGCGATGGCGGAATGCCGAGCGCGATGGCAATGTCGCGCAGCTTTGCCTTCGATCACGCTGCACGTTGCGCGGGCCCATGCGCAGCAGCTGCTTCTGCGCGGGCGTCAGCGACTCGAGGCGCGTCGTCGGCGTATCCGTAGCCGATGCCTTTCGGGCGTGAGGCGCTCCGATCCGTCGATGGCCAGCGTGTCGCGAGGAGCGCGACGATCGCGCGCTCCAGCGTGCGATCGAACGAATCGGCACGATCCGAGATCGTGATGCGCGTCCTCGATCCGCGGCTTGCAGCGTGGCGCACAGCCTGGCGGCCGCCGGCCGGCATCGACCGACGCCATGCCGCGTCGGCGATCGTCGTATAGCGATCGTAGCTCGCGCGGATCGACATGCGCAGCCATCGCGCGACACGCACGCGGAAGGGCGCCGCCGGACGCAGGACCTTCACGTGCTTGGCCGGCGTCGGCCCTTCGGCGATGTTGGCGACGACGACGGTGAAGTTGCGGATCAGGCCGGTGGTCGGGAGCCACGCCATCACCGCGGGACTCTCGGTGCAGACCGCTGGACGAGCGTGCGGACGCAGCGTGTCGCTCGGCATCGAGCGGCGGAAGCGTGATCGCATCGCCTGCTGCCGCCAAGCGACGGCGACGCGGTCAGGGGCGGCGGCGGGCGCGGCGCGCGCGGTCTGCGGCCGGTGGCGTGGCCGGCGCCAGAATGAACGACGAAATGCCGGCGGCGCAGGCGCGATGAGCAGCAGCGGCCACGGCGATCCACACGCCCGATGTGATGCTGTGGCGGCGTCGGACAGATCGGACCCGCTCGGTCGGTCCGAGTGAAGTTCGAAGTCCGTGCGTCGATCACGTTCGCCTCCGTGTCTCTTCTACTCGTGCAGCACCTGGTGGACGAAGGAGACGGCGATCGAGCCCTCGCCGACGGCGGACGCGACCCGCTTGACGTTGCCGCCCGCGACGTCGCCGACCGCGAACACGCCCGGCAGGCTCGTCTCGAGCAGGTGCGGCGACCGCGGCGAGCGGCCAGCGCGCCGGCCGCCAGATCCTCCGGCGAGAGATCGGCCCCGTCTTGATGAAGCCGTTCGTCGTCGAGCGCGACGCATCCGTCGAGCCAGCCGGTGTTGGGCACGGCCCCGGTCATCACGAAGACATGGCGCGATGTCGCGGCGTCTTCGATCGCCCGTCGCCGTGTTCGCGCCAGCGGACGCGTTCGAGACGATGGTCGCCCTTCGAGCGCGACGAGCTCGGTGCGCGTCCGCAGCTCGATCGCCGGGTTCTCCTCGATGCGGCGGATCAGATAGCGCGACATGCGTCTCGGCCAGGCCGCCCGAGCGCACGAACACGAGCACCCGCCGGGCCGTCTGCGCGAGAAACACCGCGGCCTGTCCGGCCGAGTTGCCGCCGCCGACGACGATCACCTCTTCGCCGCCGCACAGCTGCGCCTCGACGAAGGTCGCGCCGTAGTACGACGCCGGCGCCCTCGAACTCGCGAAGGTTGTCGAGGCCGAGCCGCCGGTACTCAGCGCCCGGTGGCGATGATGACGCGCGCGCCGGACAGTCGTGTCCGTCGATCATCGCGATCGCGTATGGCTCGCCGGTGGCACGTGAGCTCGACGGCGCCGCGAGCGATGAGGATCTGCGCGCCGAACTTCTGCGCCTGCGTGTAGGCGCGGGCCGGCAGCTCCTGTCCGGAGATGCCGGTCGGAAACCCCAGGTAGTTCTCGATCCTCGAGCTCGAGCCGGCCTGTCCGCCCGGCGCGTTCGCTTCGAGCACGAGGACGTCGAGTCCTTCGGACGCGCCGTAGACGGCCGCCGCGAGCCCCGCCGGTCCGGCGCCGACGATGACGAGATCGCGAACCTGGGTCTGATCGATCGCGTCGTTGAAGCCAAGGCAGTCGGCGATCTGCCGGTTCGTCGGGTTCCGCAGCACGAGCTCGCCGCGGCAGATCAGCACGGGCACGTCGGCCGACGTCGACGTGGAAATGGTCGAGCATCGCCTGAACGTCCGGGTCTCGATCGAGGTCGAGATAGGCGTAAGGGTGGCCGTTGCGCGTCAGGAACTCCTTGATGCGCAGCGTGCCCGGCGAGTGCGTCGATCCGATCGAGCACGACGTCGCCCGATCCCGCTGCTGACGAGTTCGACGCGTCGAAGGATGAACGCCCGCATCAGGATTTCGCTGAGCTCGGCGTCGGTCTGCACCAGCGACACCATCTGATCGCGATCCAGCTCGATGAGTTCGCCCGGCGTCGCTGGCGCGCAGCCGGAACAGCGCGCGGCGGCCGGAGATCATGTTGACCTCGCCGCGTGAACTGTCCCGGGCCGTGGACGCGCGACCAGCGACCTCGCGTTCGCCGTCGCGCCGGACAACCTCGACCGTCGCCGGCTGTTATGACGAAGAACGGCACGACGTGGTCGCCTGCCTCGACGAGCACTTCACCGCCTGAACCGCGCGGCGATGTCCATGCGGCGCGATGCGCGCGATCTGAGCCGGGGTCAGTGTTGGAAAGCACGTGATCCGCCCTTGCTCCGCTCAGTGGGATCAGTGGAGGGTCTCGGGCATGCTCCATCTTACTCATGGTAGGTTCAGGAAGAATCAGGAGGCTTGATGACCCCGCGGATCGACTATCGACGATTCAGTCCGGACGCCCTGCAGGCCATGCTCGCGCTCGAGAAGCATCTCGCCGGCTGCGGCCTCGACCACAAATTCATGCATCTGCTGAAGCTTCGCTGCCAGCCAGATCAACGGCTGCGCCTACTGCATCGACATGCACTCGATCGACGCCCGGGCGACAGGCGAAACGGAACAGCGCCTCTATGCGCTGGACGCATGGCGTGAAACGCCCTTCTTCGACGATCGCGAGCGAGCCGCGCTCGCCTGGATCGAGGCGGTCACGCTGGTTGCGCAGTCGCATGTGCCCGACGACGTCTATGATGAAGCGCGAAAACACTTCAGCGAACAGGAGCTGATCGACCTCACCTACCTCGCGGCGACGATCAACGCGTGGAACCGGATCGCCATTGCGACACGCGCCGTGCCCGGCCGTTACAAGGCGAAGAGCGCCGGGGCTTGACCGGCGCATCTCTTTCCCGTGCTGCACACGCGGCTCATCGAACTGCTGGCGCGCGCTCGAGCCGGACGAGTGGGCGCTACCGACAGTGGCTGGCACATGGACGGTGAAGGGAAGTCGCTGCCCACCTGCTCGATACGCAGGAGCGCATCGTCGCCCGAGTACGTGGCGAATCGCGCGTCAGGATCCCCGGCGATCGCTTCGCCCGCGGAGCTGGCGGCCTTCATCAATCGGATCAATGCCGAGGGCGTGGCCCGGTATCGGCCGCTCGATCCGGCCGCGTTGATCGCCTTGATGGACGAGCGCGCCGCGGAGTTCGCCGCGCACTTTCAGTCGCTGGATCCATCCGGCGTCGCCCCGTTTGGCGTCTCGTGGGCCGGTGAAGAAACATCGACGAACGGGTTTCACACCGCGCGCGAGCTCACGGAGCGCTGGCACCATCAGCAACAGATCCGCCTCGCGACCAGCAGGCCGGGAATCATGACGCGCGAGCTGCTGACCACCCGGTGCCTCGACTGTTTCATGCGCGCGCTGCCGTTCTCGTATCGGGAGAAGCCGGCGGCCTCCGGTGCCGTCGTGCGGTTTACCATCGCGGGCGACTGTGGCGGGACCTGGTCGCTCCATCGCGACGCCGGGCGACTGGCGGCTCGGCGATTCGACAACCGAGGTGTGATCTCGGAAATCACCATCCTCAAGAGATCGCCTGGCTGGTGTTCACCAAAGGCATCAGCCGGGACGAGGCACGCCGCCAGGTCCGAGTCAGCGGCGACCTCGAGCTCGGCCTGCACCTGCTCGCGACCATCGCGATCGTGGCGTAGCGCAGCGTAGCTAGCGGAACGCGCCTTGTCGTCGGCCGACGGTCCGTAGATCGACGGGTACCTTGGCGTCCAACAGCCGGAGATACACGGTCATCTGCCCGCGGTGATGCGACCAGTGGTTGAGCGAGTCCTGAATCATCACCCACCGTGGCGTTTCCATCACAACCTGTCCGCGCGCCAGCAGGCTGCCACGTCGTCATCAGGAATTCATCCGTCGTGCCGCTGAGCGCCGTCCGCGCGTCGGCGGCGCATTTGTCGAGCGCCTTCACCAGGGCGTCGCTCGTCTCGAGCTTTTCCTGTTTCATCGACGAGCCGCTGGCCGGCGCGATCGTCCAGCTCGTCCTTCGTGATCCCCATCGCGATCCACGACGGCATCGTCGCGACCATGATTCGCCAGGTACTCCGAAGATCATCGACTTGTCGTGCGGCTTCCACTCATGCTTCGCCGGCCGGCACTTCCTGCAGTGCGCGTCTCGAGCGCGGAACCTCGCGGTCCAGCTCGCTCATCAGCAGCTCGGTGAGTCTTCATCGGCGCCTCCTTTGCTCCGTCAGTGAGGTTGCAGTACCATGGACCACAACAGCTGGTCATGGCGGAGCCTGCCAGCCGGTGAGACTCGTCCCATCGCATAGAACTCGTCGTTGGGCCGCAGCGCCAGCAGGTTGGCCATCCGGTTGGAGCAGCGCGAAGAGGGCGGCGATCGCACCGATATCCCAGATGTCGTCGTCGGTCATGCCATGCGCCTTCAGCGCTGCGAAATCAGCGTCGTTCACCTCGTGCGAACGCCCGGCTACTTTGACCGCGAAGTCGAGCATGGCCCGCTGCCGCGGCGTGAGGTCGGCGTTGAGGTAGTTGATCGCGACCTGATCGGCCAGCAGCGGCTGCTTCGCGCGTATCCGCAGGATGGCGCCGTGCGCGATGACGCAGTAATGGCAGTGGTTCACCGCCGAAGTCGCCACCACGATCATCTCGCGCTCGGCCTTCGACAGACCGCCCGGCCTTGTCCAGCAGCGCATCGTGGTAAGCGAAGAACGCGCGGAATTCCTCAGGGCGGTGGGCCCAGGCCAGAAACACGTTCGGGATGAACCCCGCCTTCTCCTGCACCGCCACGATGCGGGAGCGGATGTCCTCGGGCAGCGCATCGAGACTGGGGATTGGAAACCGGCTGATCGTGTTCATGAGGGCAGTGTAGCTGGTACACTGAGAGCAGTGCCCAGCGTCCCTCAAGTTTCGTCAGCCTGTGAAGAAGGTCGAGTTGGTTGTCGACGGCGTGTTCAGACGACAGCATCGTCTCGCGGATGGTGCGCGACGTTCAGCGCGTGTTCCGGCACATCGTCGGCGGATGGCGGGTCAGCGTGCGCGCGAGCGCACGCGGGCGCTGGCGGCTGGAGCTCGAGCGGCACCGCCGGGCGGCGACGTCTGGATGTTCGCGGCGCCGACCCGCGCGCTCTCCGCCGCGGTTGTCGAGAAGCTCGAGACGTTCCTGCACGACTCCAGCACGCCGTGGCGTCCGCGGCCTGCGAGAGCTGACGCGCGTGCCGGTCGACGATCCGATCGCGCTGTTTTCCGCGCTGTTCGAGCGGGCCGCCCGTGAATGCGCCGAGCCCGACGCCATGGTGCTGTCGACGGTCGATGCCGACGGCCGTCCCTCCGCGCGGTACGTGCTGCTCAAGGACGCCGATCAAGCGCGGGTTCGTCTTCTACACGAACCTCGAGAGCCGCAAGGCGTGCGCGACTGGCCGCGAACCCGTTCGCGGCGCTGACGTTCTACTGGCCGCCGACGACGCAGGTCCGCATCGAGGGAGACGTCGAGCGTATGCCGGATGCCGACGCCGATGCCTATTTCGCGACGCGGCCGCGCGGTTCCCAGATTGGCGCGTGGGCGTCGGATCAGAGCGCCGCAGCTGGAGTCGCGCGCTGAGCTCGACGATGCGGGTGAGCGGAGATCGAGAAGCGGTTCGCGAACGGCGCCGATCACGCGTCCGCCGTTCTGGATCGGCTACCGGGTCGTCCCGTCGTTCGATCGAGTTCTGGACGCGCGATCCCAACCGGCTCCACGACCGTGTCGTGTTCCGCCGCGACAACGGCGCGTGGACGCGATCGCTCCTCTCTATCCCTAGCCCCTAGCCCCAACGTCCTTCCCGGGGTCAGCTGGTCGCCGCCGGGCCATGCGAAGAGTCAAAGCGAGCAGCAGAGCGAAGAAAGCGATTCCTGGATAAGGCTTTCGTGTGCGGCATTCCAGGACATGAGCGATGGGAAAGCGAAGAGCGGCGATACAAACACTGACATCCGTGACGATAAAGTGCAAGAAACAGGCGACTTCCGGCGAATTTCGAACGTATACTGCACGGCAGATTGAGCGCCCGAAAATCAGGCGTTGTCCGGGAACCGCGCATGATGAAATTGACGGCGGTGAGCGCGGGCACCCTGACGAGCGGTCGTCCTCTGGGTCTCGGGATCTTCTGCGCAAACCAATCCCCCTCGAAGACTCCGCCACGGCACAGTCGCCGCGCCGAAACCCGCGATGGCGGTTGCGCACAAGACCGCGACACAGCCGCGCCGCCGCGGCCGCTGCTGCGCCGACGCCCGGATCTCACCAAGCAGTGCTGCATCGGCTGCCACAGCGAGAAGGGCAAGGCCGGCGGGCTTGTCGCTCGTCGAGCTTCGATCCGGCGCAGCGTCGATCAGCACGCCGACGTCGCGCGAAAAGATGATCCGCAAGCTGCGCGCTGGGGATGATGCCGCCGCCCGGCGCGCGCCGTCCCGACGGCGACGACGCTGACGCAGTTCGCGGTCGCCCTCGAGAACCAGGATCGACAGCGGCCGCCGCGGTCAGCCCGAATCCCGGCCGCCGCACCTTCCAGCGTCTGAACCGCGCCGAGTACCGCGCGCGGTGCAGCGACCTGCTCGATCTCGACGTCGACGTCAACGCGTTCCTGCCGCCGGACACGCTGAGCGCCGGCTTCGACAACATCGCCGACGTTCAGAGCGTTCTCGCCGACGCTGCTGGAAGGCTACCTGCGCGCGGCGGCGAGGATCTCGAGCGCTGGCGGCTCGGCGATCGCATCGGCGACGCCGAGCGAAGTCGACCTACAAGGTTCCGCGCACGCAGTCGCAGATACGTGCACATCGACGGCACGCCGTGGGGCACGCGCGGCGGCCTCGCCGTCGAGCACACGTTCCCGGCCGACGGCGACTACACGTTCCGCGTCATGCTGCACGGGACGCCGACCGGCCAGTTGTTCGGCAGCGTCTTCGAGCCGCACCGAGCAGATCGAGTTGTCGATCGACGGCGAACGCGTCGGCGCTGATCGACATCGACTACCAGATCAGCGAGACAGGACAAGACCGGGCTGAACCTGATCGTCGCCGCGCATTCACGTCAAGGCCGGCCCGCAGCAAGCTCGCCGCCGCCTTCATCCAGAAGTTCGACGGCGTCATCGACGACCTCGTCTGCGCCGATCGACTACACGCTGGCCGGACACCGAGTACGGCGACAGCGTCGGGCATCACGGCGCTGCCGCACGTCCGCGACTTCAGCATCACCGGACCGTACAAGCGTCACCGGCGTGTCCGATACGCCGAGCCGCCGCAAGATTTTCATCTGCCGGCCGACGGCGCCGGCCGACGAGATTCCCTGCGCGCGGAAGATCGTCCGAACCTCGCCAGGCGAGGCGTACCGCCGCGCGGCGAGCAACGAGGACGTCGAGTCGCTGATGGAGTTCTACGCCGAGGGCCGCAGGGCCAGCGACTTCGAGGCGGGCATCACGCGCGGTCGCTGCAGGCGCTGCTGGCGAGCCCGCACGTTCGTGTTCCGCCTCGAAGAGCATGCCGGCCGGCGTCAAGCCGGGGCAGAACTACCGCATCACCGATCTCGATCTGGCGTCGCGGCTGTCGTTCTTCATCTGGAGCACGGTGCCGGACGCCGAACTGTTGAAGGTGGCGACCGACAACACGCTGCACACCGCCGGCGGTGCTCGACAAGCAGGTGCGCCGGATGCTCGCCGATCCGCAGCGCCGAGGCGATGTCGACGCGCTTCGCGTCGCAGTGGCTGCGGCTGCAGGACGTCGAGAAGATTCACCCCGACGCGCTGCTGTTCCCGTCGTTCGACAACGAGCCTGGCCGAGTCCTACAAGCGCGAGACCGAGCTCTTCTTCGACAGCATCGTGCGCGAGGACCGCAGCGTCCTCGACCTGTTCACCGCCGACTACACCTTCGTGAACGAGCGGATCGCCAAGCGTCTACCGGATTCCGAACATCATCGGCGAGAACGTTCCAGCGCGTCAGCCGTGACCGACGAGAACCGCCGCGGCATCCTCGGCCACGGCAGCATCCTGATGCATGACGTCGGTGGCCGACCGCACGTCGCCGGTGCAGCGCGGCAAGTGGATCATGGAAGCGCTGCTCGGGTCGCCGCCGCCGCCGCCGCCGCCGGACGTCGCCGCCGCTCGAGGACACCAAGTCGGCGACCGATACCGGCAAGCCGCTGTCGACGCGCGAGCGCATGGAAGAGCACCGCAAGAACCCGGCGTGCGCAGTCGTGCCACCGCGTGATCGATCCGCTCGGCCTCGCGCTCGAGAACTTCGACGTCGTCGGGGCGTGGCGCATCAAGGACAACGGCGTCGGCGTCGACTACCGCGGCGAAGCTCTACGACGGCACCGAAGCTGAACGGGCCGGCCGAGTCTGCGCAAGGCGCTGCATCGATCACTCCGACTCGGTGATCCGCAACTTCACCGACAACCTGATGGCCTACGCGCTCGGCCGGCGCGTCGAGTACTACGACCAGCCGACGGTGCGCGCGATCGCGAAGAAAGCCGCCCAGAACGGCAACAAGTTCTCGTCATTCGTGCTTGGGCATCGTCAACAGCGCGGCGTTCCAGATGAGCGACGGCCGAAGCGCCGGTGACCACAGACGTGGCAGGCAAGTTCTAACGAGGGATAACCGACATGAGCGTCCTTACGAAGAAACATCTTTCGCGCCGCGACGATCCTGAAGTCGCATGGGCGTCACCGTCGCATTGCCGCTGCTCGACGCGATGGCGCCGGCCGCGGACGGTGTTCGCACAGACGCGACAGCCGCGGCGTCAAGAAGCTCCTGATTCGTCGCCATGGAAATGGTCCACGGGTGCGCGGGCAGCACGGCGTTCGGCGCGAAGAAGAACCTATGGGCGCCGGAACAGACCGGCCGCGACTTCGATCTGTCGCAGACCAGCGCTCGAGCTCGCTCGAGCCGTTCCGCGACGACGTCACGATCGTCAGCAACACCGACCTGCGCAACGCCGAGGCGTTCACGCTGCCGGAAATCGGCGGCGACCACTTCCGCTCGAGCGCGGTGTTCCTGACCCAGTCGCATCCGAAGCAGACCGAGGGCAACGACGTCTACGCCGGGCACGTCGCTCGATCAGCTCTACGCGCAGAAGTTCGGCCAGGACACGCCGATTCCGTCGATGCAGCTCTCGATCGAGAACGTCGACCAGGCCGGCGGCTGCACCTACGGCTACTCGTGCATCTACACCGACACGATCAGCTGGGCGTCGCCGACGCAGCCGCTGCCGATGATTCGCGATCCGCGCGTCGTCTTCGATCAGCTGTTCGGCGTCGGCGCGACGCCGGAAGAGCGGCTCGCCAACCTGCAAGACCGACAAGCAGCATCCTCGACTGGATCACCGGCCAGGTCATCGCAGCTGCGCAAGCGAGAACTCGGCGCGAGCGACCGGCGCGCGCTTGACCGAGTACTTCGACAACATCCGCGAGATCGAGCGCCGCATCCAGCGCGTCGAAGCGCGCAACGCGAGCGGCGAGCAGCGGGCGTTGCCCGACGCGCCGATCGGCGTGCCCGACTCGTTCGAGGAGCACGTCCATATCCTGATGGACTTGATCGCGCTGGCGTTCGCCGTCCGACACGACGCGCGGTCTTCTCGTTCAAGCTCGGACGCGACGCCTCGGGGCGCGCGTATCCGGAGAGCGGCGTGACGACCGGCTTCCACAACGCGTCGCACCACGGCGAGCGCGAAGAGCGGATCGTCGAGTTCGCGAAGATCAACCGCTACCACGTCAGCATGGTGCCGTATCTGCTCGACAAGCTGAAGAACACGCCTGACGGCGACAGCAACCTGCTCGAGAACAGCCTGATCATCTACGGGTCGCCGATGGGCGACTCGAACATCCACAACCATCAGCCGCGCGCCGCTGTTCGTCGCCGGGCCACGCCGGCGGCAGGCTGACGGGCGGTCGTGCACATCAAGGCGCCGGACGGCACGCCGATGGCCAACGCGATGCTCGACGATGCTCCACATGCTCGGCCGCGACCGATCATCGAGAAGTTCGGCGACAGCACGCGGCGAGCTCGATCTGAATACTGCAGCCGCGCCGGTCGCGACCGACGCGCCGAAGGCATAAGCGGCGACGTAGGACCGCCAGCGTAGCGGTCGCGGGCCGGCAAGGCCCGCGCGACGAGCGACTGAGCGATCATGCGACGAACGTTAGTCACCGACTGGCCTCGATCGGCGCGTTGTCGCTCTACCTGCGCGCTGACTCGACGCGGCGCCGCCGGCCGTCGCGTCGTCGACGCGGCGATGCACGGCAACACGCGACGCGGTGCGCGACCTGCCTGAAGCGAGGGCGCCGACGTCAACACGACGCAGGCCGACGGCATGACCGCGCTGCACTGGGCCGCGCAGAAGGGCGACGTCGAGCTCGCCAGAGCGCTGCTCTACGCCAGGCGCCAACGTCGAAGGCGACGACGCGCATCGGCGGCTACACGCCGCTGCTGATCGCCAGCGAAGAACGGCGACGCCGCGATGATCGAGACGCTGACCGCCGGCCGGCGCCGACGCCAACGCGCCGACGATGAACGGCACGACGCGCGCTGATGCTCGCGGCCGCAGGCCGGCAACGCCGACGCCGTCAAGGCGCTGCTCGCGCAGGGCGCCGACGTCAACGCCAAGGAAACGGTCAAAGGCGAGACGGCGCTGACGATTCGCCGCGGCGCTGCGGCCGCGCCGACGTGATCCGCGTCGCTCGACCGCCAACGGCGCCGACGTCAAGGTCGACGACGAAGGCGATGGACCTGGCGGCGTTCGCCAAGGAAGAGCAGGAGCGGCTTCGCCGCAGAGCGCGGCAGCAGCAGGCGGCCGGCCGCGGCGGCCGCGGCGGCGCGCCGGGCGGCGCGCGGCGGCGCGCCTCAGGCCGACCGCAGATCGCCGGGCGTCGATCGCGGCAGTACAACTACACCGAGCTGGTCGCGCTTCTGGGGCGGCCTCGCGCCGATGCACCTGGCGGCGCGCCAGGGACGAGATCGAATCGGTCAAGGCGCTGATCGACGCGGGCGCCGACGTCAACCAGCGCGGCGCCGGCGACCACGGTCACGCCGCTCGCTCATCGCCGACGATGAACGGCCACTTCGATCTGGCGAAGATGCTGCTCGACAAGGGCGCCGATCCGAATCTGGCGCAGCACAACGGCGTCACGCCGCTCTACGCCGCGCTCAACTGCCAGTGGGCGGCCAAGGCGCTCTATCCCGCAGCCGCGCGCCTACGAGCAGCAGCAGCGCGTCGTATCTCGATCTGATGCAGGCGCTGCTCGACAAGGGCGCCGATCCCGAACGCCCGCCTCACGCGAGAAGGTGTGGTGCACGCAGTACGACTTCGATCAGTCGGGCGTCGACGAGAGCGGCGCGACGCCGTTCTGGCGCGCCGCCTACGCCGCCGACGTCGACGCGCATGAAGCTGCTGGTCAAGTACGGCGCCGATCCCGAACATCCGGACCATGCGAACGGCCGGGCCGCGTCGCGCACCGGCGACGTCGACGCGCGACGTGCAGGACGTGTCGCCGCTGCGCGCCGGTCCCGGTCGGCGGACCTGGCGATGCCGCCGCTGCTCGCGGCGTCGGGTCAGGGCTACGGCGAAGGCTTCGCCGCCAACCACCACCAGCTACGCGCCCGGCCGGCATGCTCGCCGGCGGTGAAGTATCTGGTCGAAGAGCTCCACGTCGACGTCAACGCGCACGATCACGACGGCAACACCGCGATTCACAACGCGGCGGCGCGCGGCGACAACGAGATGATTCTGTATCTGGTCTCGAAGGGCGCCGACGTCCGAAGATCGTCAACCGCGAAGGCAAGACGACGGTGGACATGGCCAACGGTCCGGTCCAGCGCATCAGCCCGTTCCCCGACACGATCAAGCTGCTCGAGGGCATGGGCGTGAAGAACAATCACAAGTGCGTGTCCTGCTGATCTGAAGAGGACAATCGTAGGGACGACCTTCAGGTCGTTCAGCGGCCGGGCCTGAAGGCCCGGCCCTACGTCCGCAGTTTTGAAAATGCAGCCTTAACGACTCAAGTCGTTCCAGCTGAAACTATTCCAGACATCCGGCAGCGTTTTGATGACTTCCCGCACCTCGGGGATGTAGTGGTATGCCATCCACACCGCGAGAATGCCGAACGTCAGCGAGAGCGCGCCGTCCCACGCGGGGATGAAGCCGCCGTACTGGCCGCCAAGCGAGTAGTACGCCGCGCGGCGCCGCGCGAAATGCAGCGGCCAGGCGCACGGCGTGAGTATCACGCAGACGAGCACGAGAATGCCGACCCAGAACGGATGTCGCCGGGAAGCGCCTGGCCGAGCACCTGCCCCGTCGTCACGAGTGAGTAGACCGCCCACGCCCAGAACCAGAAGAACAGGACGCTGATGACGCTGAGGATCGGCACCATCGCGCCGCTGACGATGCGCTGTGCCGTAGTCGCCGCGGCGCCGGCGGAGCCATGCCCCACGCCACCTGCGGCTGCCAGCGCGACTCCGCGCCACCGCTGCCTCCACGCGCGCTGTTCCCGGCGCCATCGACGACGCCAGTCCTGCCGCCCGCGAAGCCGGCGTATTGCGATTTCGCGCGATCGATCAGCTCGCGCGCGTTGAACGGCTGGCCGTGCGCGGCGGCCCGTTGCTCCGATGTATCGGCCGGCGGAATGACGAAGGCGAGCACGAGATACACGAGGCCCGAAGCCTCCTCGAGTCACCAGCGCGAGAAGCAGGAACACGATGCGGACGATCGTCACGTCGATGTGCAGATAGGCCGCGAGCCCGTTGCAGACGCCCGCGAGCATCGCGCCCTCGTGAATCAGGTAGAGCCGCCGAGGCGCGCCGGCGCCGGCGTCGTGAGCGGCCGAGGCCTTGCGCGCCGAGCCGTCGCCAGGCGGCGTGTCCGCGGTGCCGGAACCTTCGCACCGGCCCCATCTCGCGGATGATTTGTTCGACTTCGGCCGCGGTGACGACCGTCTTGTGCGGTCCGAGGAACCGCCGGCACTTGTCGGCGATCGCCTGCTCGAGATCCGCGATGATCTCGGCGCGATCGGGGTTGTCCTTCGAGCTGCAGCTCGGCCCGTTCGAGATAGCGCGCGAGCGCGTCGTAGCGCGGCCTCGTCGAGCTGATACGCGTTGCCGTTCAGGTTGATCGTGATGACTTTCTGCATGGCTCATCGTCCCAGCTGGCTGATCGTGGCGTTGATGCATTTCCAGTAGTCGTTCAGCTCGGCGAGCTGCGATTTGCCCTTGGCCGTGAGCTCGGTAGTACTTGCGCGGCGGACCGGCGTCGGACTCCTGCCACTCGTAGTCGACGAGCCCGTCGCGCCGCATCTTGCTGAGCAGGGGATAGAGCGTGCCTTCCTGCGTGGCGAACTCGGTCGTCGCTCGAGCCGCTTCAGCATGTCGGCGACGTAGACCTTGTCGCTGGAGACGATGCGTGAGGATCAGGAACTCGAGCAGCCCCTTCCGGATCGCGCTGAATTTCTCGGTGACGCTCATGTGTGGGAGAAGCTACCTTGTTTAAACAAGGTAGCAGGTCACCGGAAGGCTGTCAACCGTCCGGCTCATCCTTGAATGGGTCGCGATTGGCTCAACTTTGTAGAAGTCGGGTCACCATGGCTGGGCCCGTCGTGCGCGTTGCCGCGCTTGCCGATCTCCACTGCACGAAAACCTCGCAAGGCGCGTTTCAAACGCTGTTCGCGCGGGTCAGCGAATCCGCCGACATCGTCGTTGATCGCCGGCGATCTGACCGACTACGGTCTGCCCGAAGAGGCGCGCGGTGCTCGCGCGCGAGCTGACGGCGTCCGCATTCCGGCGGCGGCCGTTCTCGGCAACCACGACCTCGAGTCGGGCAAATCGCGACGAGGTGCGTCAGATTCTGACCGACGCGGGCCTCGTCGTGCTGGACGGCGACGCGTGCGAGCTGCACGGCGATCGGCATCGCCGGCGTCAAGGGCTTCGGCGGCGGCTTCGGCCGCCACGCGCCTGGGCCCGTGGGGCGAGACGATCATCAAGCAGTTCGTGCGCGAGGCGGTCGACGAGGCGCTGAAGCTCGAGGCGGCGCTCGCGCGCCTGCGCACCGACGCAGCTCATCGCGCTGCTGCACTACTCGCCGATTCAGCAGACGGTGGAAGGCGAGCCGCTCGAGATCTATCCGTTCCTCGGATCGAGCCGCCTCGAGGAGCCGATCGGCCGCTATCCGGTGTCGCTCGTCGTGCACGGTCACGCGCACCGCGGCCAGCTCGAGGGCGCGACGAAGAGCGGCGTGCCCGGTCTACAACGTCTCGATGCCGCTGCTCACGCGCGACGTTCGCCGATCGTCCGCCGTTCCGCGTCTTCGAGCGTGCCGGCGGTCGGCGACGTCGGCCGCCGAGCCACCGACGCCGGCGGCGCCGCGCCGATCGCGGCGGCCGCGCGCGCCGACGCGACGCCGTCGCGTCCTGAGGGACCGCATGGAAACCTCGACCGCGCGCGCGATTCACGATCCGGCCGCCGACTTCTACATCGACGCGCTGCAGAAGCTGCAGCGACACCGGCATCCCGTTCCTGGTCGGCGGCGCGTTCGCGTTCTCGCACTACTCGCACGTGCCGCGCGACACGAAGGACATCGACGTCTTCGTCAAGCCGGACGACTGCCCGCGCGTGCTCGAGGCGTTCGAGCGGCTCGGCTACGAGACCGAGATGCCGTTTCCGCACTGGCTCGGGAAAGATCCACGCCGGCGAGCACTTCATGGACGTGATCTTCAACTCGGGCAACGGCGTCGCGCGCGTCGACGACCTGTGGTTCGATCACGCGCCGCGACCAACGTGCTCGGCGTGATCGTCCGGCTGTCGCCGGCCGAGGAGATGATCTGGTCGAAGGCGTTCATCCAGGAGCGCGAGCGCTTCGACGGCGCCGACGTGCTCCACCTGCTGCGCGAGACCGGCCCGTCGCTCGACTGGCCGCGGCTGCTGATGCGCTTCGGCGACCACTGGCGCGTGCTGCTCAGCCACCTGATCCTGTTCGGGTTCGTCTATCCGGACAAGCGGCAGAACGTGCCGGCGTGGGTGATGGACGAGCTCATGCGGCGGCTGACGCGTGAGCCGGCCCAACCTGCAGAACGACGTCTGCTACGGCACGCTGCTGTCGCGCGAGCAATACCTGCACGACATCGAGCGCTGGAAGTACCGCGACGCGCGCGAGCAGCCGCAGGGTCCGATGACGCGCGAGCAGATCGAGATCTGGACGGAGGCCATAGAGCAAGAATCTGAGGATCTGCGAGATACCTAGCACACCTCGCTAACCTGCGAGCTACGGAGTCTACTGCTGGCGCTCGAGAATCCACGCGACCGTGCCGATGAGCTTTTCCCACGCGGCCGGCGCTTCGCCAGGCATCGAGCGTGATCTCCGCGGCTGTCGCGCAAGTCCGCTTCGAGATCGGCTGCCACGCGCGCCGTCACCGCCGCGATCGCGAATGGCGACGTTGACCTCGTCGTTGTGCTCGAACGATCGGTTGTCGAAGTTGGTCGTGCCGATCACCGCCCACAGCTCGTCGACGAGCAGCGCCTTCACGTGCGTCATGCCCGCGCTCGTACTCGAAGATCCTGCACGCCGGCTTCGAGCAGCTGCCCGTACATCGCGGCGGCTCGGCGAGCCGGACCCAGCGCTGATCGGTGTGGCTGCCGGGCACGATGACGACGATCGCGACGCCGCGGCCGGCCGTGCGGCCGATCGCCGCTGCGAAACGCCTTGTCCGGCAGGAAGTACGGCGTGGAGATCAGCACGCTGCGCGGTCGCGCCTTCGACCAGCGTCTGGAACAGCGCGCGCGACGCCGTGGAGCGATCCGCCGGGCGAGCTCTTGACCGAGAACGCCGCGACGTTGCCGACCAGCGTGTGCGGCTTGTAGGTCTCCGGCCCGGTCAGGATCTCGCCGCAGCACTCGAGCCAGTTCTCCGGCGACGACGCCCTGAATGTCCGACACGACCGGCCCCTCGATGCGCGCCATCATGTCGCGCCACATCGGCTTGCCGCCGCATCGGCTTGGCCCACCAGTCGGCGACGCCGGCGCCGCCGGCGAACGCCACGCGCGCCGTCGACGACCAGCAGCTCGCGGTGGGTCCGGTTGTTCAGCCGGCTGAGGCGATACCACGTGTGAACCGCTGATAGCGCCGCCACGCGGCAGCCGGCCTGCCGCGAGCCGCTTCGCCGACTGGCGGAAGGCGCCGAAGGCTGCCGATCGCGTCCATCACGATCGTCACGCGGACGCCGGCGCGCGCGCGCTCGGCACAGCGCCTCGATGAAGCGATCGCCGATCTCGCCGCTTCTTGAAGATGTAGCACTCCATCGTTGATCGTCTCGCGCGCGCGCGCGGATCGCGTCGAGCATGGCCGGATAGAAGCGGTCGCCGTTGGTCAGGATCTCGACGCGGTTGCCGTGCTCGAGGTGCGTCTGGCAGGTCGACTTCGAGCACGTGGACGAAGTGATCGCTGCGCGCGTCGATCGCCGCTTCGACGTGATACGGGAATGTGCGGCGTGAACAGCAGCGCGAGGATCAGCCACGCGACGAAGACGCCGCCGATAATCGTGAGGTAGCGCCATGTCAGCGACCGGCGTCGGCGCAGTGCCTGACAGTCGATCGCACGCCTGGCAGGTCGGCTGGAACGAGCAGCGCCACCGGGAAGCGCTCGAAGATCGTCGCGGCCGGCAGCGCGTAGCCGGAGTCGCCGGCGCGCCGGCACCAGCTCGCGACCGGTGAACACGTCGCGCAAGGCTCGACCGTCGCGGCGAGCTCGATCGACGTGTCGTCCCACACGGACGGTCCCAGCGGCGGCGCGGCGCATCGGGCGACAGCTGTCGTGATCAGCCGCGGCACGCAGGTGACGGCGGATCGCCGTCGCTGCCGCGCGAACGCGAACAGGCACTCGCTTCGCGAGCCGCTGTCGTCGAGCGGCACGTAGTCCCCGCGCTCGTAGATCGTCGCGCCGCTGGCGCGCGCGCGGCGAGCGCGCGGACAGTCACGAACATCTTCACGCGGCCGTCCGCGCGTTGCGCGAGCAGCGCGACTCGGGATCGCGGCGTCGCGTCATCGCGGCGAGCATCGCGCGTCGGCGTGCTCGTAGTCCACCGGCCGCCGATTGTCCGGATCGACCAGGTTCAGATCCCAGAACTCGGTGCCCTGATAGAAATCCGGCACGCCCGGCGCCGTGATCTTGATCAGCAGCTGCGCGAGGCTGTTGTAGATGCCCGAGCTCGGCGACGCGCTGCCTGAAACGGAGCGAACGACTGCGAGGAACAGGTTCGCCCGGCGCGATCGAGGATCGCGTCGACGAAACGCTCGACGGCCGCCTCGTAAGTCTCGTGCGGGACTGAGCCAGCTGGTGTGGACCTTCGCCTCGCGCAGCGCCTTGGTCACGTAGGCCGCGACGCGATCGTCGAAGCGACGCCAGCGCGCCGGCGTCGGTCTCGAACGGCCACGCGCCGACCAGCGTCTGATAGATCAGATACTCCTCGTTCGCGTCCGGCGCCAGCGCATCGCTGATTTCCGTCTTGAAGCGGCGGTTCAGCGCCCGCCACGTCGTGACGCGCCGCTTTCCACGCGCCGGGCATCTCCGACAGCACGTTCAGGCGCGCGCGCACGTCCTCGCCGCGCTTGGTGTCGTGCGTCGACGTCGCCGAAAGCGCCGACGGCCATCGCCGCTGCCGCTCCACCATCCACTCGTGCACGGCGGCCGGCTCGAGGCCGAAGCAGGTCGGATCGGCTGCCGACTTCGTTCAGCGACAGCAGCCGGTTGTAGATGTAGAGCGCCGTGTCCTCCGATGCCCTTCGCCGCGACCGGGCCGGTGATCTGCTGGAACTTGCCGATGAACCGCGCGCGCTCCTCGCACTCGTCCGGCGTCGTCGACCGGTCGTCTGCTTGAGCAGCAGCCGCTCGATGAAGTCGAACACGAGCCCGCTGATCGCCGGCGCCCGCCGCCTCGCGCGATCGCACCGCCTCGACGATGTAGCGCGCGATCGTGCTCGCTGACCGGCTCGTCGCGCCGTGACGTAGGTCCGGTAGACCGGGAAACGAGGCGATCACTTCCTTCGAGCGTCGAGATCAGGCTGTAGAGCGTGAAGTCGCGGAAATGACGGTTCCGCTCCGAGAAGCGATTGAGCTGATGCCCGAGCGAGTTGATGTCGCCCGACATCGTCTCGTGCAGCACCTGCTTCTTGCTGCGGTAGGCCAGATCGTCGAACGACGAGCCGCACGCTCCGCGGACGAAGCGCCGGTAGATGATCGTCGAAGCGCCCGCTCGTTGCGGCGGTCGACGAACAGGTTGTTGACGGTCGGCCGCGAACTCGTAGCCGGTCGTGCCGTGCACCGGCCAGTCGCGCGGCAGCTGCTCGCCCGGCCCGAGGATCTTCTCGACGACGATGAAGAAGCGGCTCGTCGTCGGCGCGCAGCGCTCCTGCAGCCGCCGCAGGTAGTCGCCGGGCGCGAACAGACCGTCGACGTGATCGATGCGCAGCCCGGTGACGCGCCGCGGCGCGACCAGCTCGAACGCGAACCGGTGCACCTCGTCGAACACCGCCGGATCTTCCATCCGCAGCGCGGCGAGCTGGTTGACGTCGAAGAACCGCCGGTAGTTGATCTCCTCGGACGCCACGCGCCAGTGCGCCAGCCGATACGACTGCTGCGTTCGAGCAGGCCGATCGAGCGGATCGAAGCTGCGCGGCTGGCCGGCGACGCCGTTCGAAGCGCCGACGCTGTCGTCGACGAGCGCAGCGCACGCGCGGCGCTGTCGCGTCGAGCGCCGCGAGCCGGCGCTTGACGATCTCCTTCTCGCGCGCGCGAATCGCGATCGCGTCGCGGCTCGCGGTCGCTGCGCGGCGGCAGGTTGCCGCGCGGCGGTCAGGATGCTCTGCAGCTCGTCGGCGTCGGCCGCCGGCGTGGCCGCTCAGCCATCGCATCGATCGCCGGCTCGAGAATCGTCGCCGAAGGTGTCGGGCGCGATCGGCAGCGTATGGTCGTAGTAGCGCACGACGAACGCGCCGTCGCCGATAGGCGAGCTGCAGTTCCTGACGTTCGAGCACGGCGCCGTACTGATCGCCGAGGATCGGGATCAGCACCTTGTCCGGCCAGCTCGTCCTTCACCGGATGCCATTCGATGTCGAAGAAGCGCGCGAAGCGCGAGCTCGGCCCGTTCTCGAGCACGTCCAGCCACCACGGGTTCGCCGATTTCGCGATGCCCATGTGGTTCGGCACCAGGTCGAGGACGTGGCCCATGCCGCGCGCGTGCAGCGCGTCGATCCAGGCCCAGTACTCGTCGCTCGGTGCCGATCTCCGGATTGAGTCGCGTCGGATCGGCGACGTCGTAGCCGTGCGGGCTGCCAGGCACAGCCTTCAGATACGACGAGGCGTAGCAGTCGCTGATGCCCAGCGCGTGCAGGTAGTCGACGATCGCGCGCGCGTCACGGAACGTGAAGCCGCTGTGGAACTGCAGGCGATACGTTGAGAGCGGAATGCGGGCGCCAGCCACCACCATCGACAGAAGCGAAGCCAGCACCAGCCAGCCAACGGACGAGCATGGTCGGACGAGCTGGAGCTCGCTGTCTGGCAGCGTAGCTGCTCAGCCATCACGCCTATTGGATTGCTCGATGACGATCGCGGAGTGCTCTTATCGCAACGATTGCTCACGGCGCGCTTGCCGCGCCGGCCGCTGCGCGCAGACCGCCGCCTGACCGATCAGGCCGGACAAGGATGGCAAGCGCACCGACGTGTTCGAGCGCGACGCCGCCGCTGACCGAGCAGATCCGACGATCTGACAGGCATGCGCTCGGCGCGGCTGCCGATCGCGGCGGGCCTCGCGTGCGTGCTGGCGCTCCGGCCGCGCCGGCAAGGCACGCCGCAGCGGCAGGCGCCCGTCATCCAGACGCAGATCATCCTCGCGGTCGTCGGCGCTGTCGTGATGCTCGTCGTCGGCTCCAGTCTCGCGCGCGCGTTCGGCATCGTCGGCGCCGCGGGGCTGGTGCGCTACCGCGCGAAGATCGACGATCCCGAAGGATGCCGGCGTCATGCTGTCGACGCTCGCCGTCGGCCTCGCCGCCGGCGTCGGCGCTCTGGCTGCTCGCGCGGTGTTCGCGACGGTCTTCATCCTCGCGCTGCTCTGGATCGTCGAGTCGTTCGAGCCGAAGGCGACGCGAGCTCTTCACGCTGAAGGTGAAGGCGAAGGATCCGTCGGCGATCAAGCCGAAGCTCGAAGCAGCTGCTGCGCACGATACCGCCTCGACTTCGAGCTGCGCGGCACCTCGAAGGAGGAGCTGCACTACGAGGTGCGGACTGCCGGTCGATCGCAAGACCGATCGGCTGTCGGAGCGGATCCTGAAGCTCGATCCCGAGAACGTGACGGCGGTCGAGTGGGAGGAGAAGAAAGAGAAGAAGTGAGAAGTGAGAAGTTAGAGTCGATGAAGTTAGAACCATCGGTAGTTGCCGAACTGCAGCGCGACGCCGAAGTCGTGGTCGCGCAGCAGCGCGCATGGCCTCCTGCAGCTCGTCCTTCGACGGCGAGCTGACGCGCACCTGGTCGGCCTGAATCGCCGCCTGCACCTTCTTCAGCTTCTGGTCCTTGATGAACTTGACGATCTCGCGCGCCGCCTCGATCGGGATGCCCTGCTGAATCGTCGATGACGCGGCGGACCGTGCCGCCGGCCGCCGGCTCGCGAGTCGCCGGCCTTGAAGTTCTTCACCGCGCACGCCGCGCCGCACCAGCCGCGTCTGCACGATCTCCCACAGCGCGTTCATCTTCATCTCGTCGTCGGTCGTGCAGCGTCAGCGTCTTGTCGGTCGGCGTTGAGCGTCGATGTCGGCCGTCGCGCCCTTGAAGTCGTAGCGCTGGCCGACTTCCTTGCGCGCCTGGTTCAGCGCGTTGTCGACTTCCTGCGAAATCGATGGTCGACGTGATGTCGAACGACGAGGTGTCAGCGCATGCCATGGCATTCTAACCGGCGGCGATAAGATGACGTCATGTCCGATGCCCTGCGATCGGTCGCCGTGGTCCGCGTGCGCGGCGCCTCGCGTCGCCGACGATTCCGATCGAGCGGCCACAGAGGAGCCGCTCGAGGTGCGGCTGCACGACCAGCCGTTTGCCGTCATCATGCGGACGCCCGGCGCCGATCGCGAGCTCGCCGCCGGGTTCCTGCTCGCCGAGCGGGTGATTACCGGCGCCGACGATCTCGGCACGATCGCGCACTGCACCGATGCGGCCGCCGACCATCCGGAGAATATCGTCAACGTGACGCTGGCGAACGGATCGGCAGCCGCCGATCGACCGCCTGCTGGCCGAATCGCCGGCAGGTGACGACGACGTCTTCGTGCGGGATGTGCGGCCGCCTGACGATCGAATCGCTCGCGAGCCGACGTCGCGCCACTGTCCGCCGAGTGGCGCGTCGCCGTCGACGATCGCATCGCCGCGCTTCCCGACCGGCTGCGCGCGCGCGCAGGCGGTGTTCGACGAGACCGGCGGTCTGCATGCGGCCGGCGCTGTTCGACGCGACGGCAGCGCTCGACGACGTCGCCGAGGACGTCGGCCGCCACAATGCCGTCGACAAGATCGTCGGCCGGATGCTGATGCGCGAGGCACTCCCGCTGTCGGATCGCCTCCTGTGCGTGAGCGGCCGGACCTCGTTCGAGATCGTCAGAAGGCGATCTTCGCGGGAATCCCGCTCGTGGCGGCGGTCTCGCGCCGTCAGCCTGGCCGTCGAGCTGTGGCGCTCGAGTGGCGTGACTCTGGTGGGATTCATTCGCGGAACGGCTTCAACATCTGCGCGCACGCGGAGCGCATCGTCTCGCCGTAGGCGGCCGCCATTTCCATCGAGCGATCGACCGAGTCCACATGGCGTGGCGGAAATCCGGCGCGGGGATCGTCGTGTTGATGCCACGCGAGGGTTGGACGTCCCTTCGACCGTGCGTTATGCTCAGCTCATGAAACGAGAATACAGGCGGCTCACGCAACCGCTCGTGCGCGACGGGGGAGCTCTGCGACCCGCGTCGTGGGACGAAGCGCTCGCGCGCGGCCTCTAGGCTTTTCCGACGTGACCGAGGCGCCACGGCGCGAAGAGCTTCCGGGTTGTTCAGCTGTTCGAAGGCGACCAACGAGGTCAACTACCTCGGCGCAGAAGTTCGCGCGGGCGGTCATGGGCAGCAACAACATCGACAGCTGCAACCGGACCTGACACGCGCCTAGCGTCGTCGGTCTGGCGACGGTTTTCGGTGCGGGTGGCGGCACGAGCTCATACCGGGAGATCGAGGACACGGACCTGATCGTCCTCTGGGGCTCGCAACGCCCGCGAGACGCACCCGATCTTCTTCCACCATCTGCTGAAGGGCGTGCGCAACGGGCGCGCGGCTGTACGCGATCGATCCGCGGCGGACGAGCTCCGCGCGAGTGGGCGGACGTGTGGCTCGGCCTCGACGTCGGCTCGGACATCGCGCTCGCCAACGCGATCGGCCGCGAGATCATCGCCGCCGGGCTCGTAGCAACGGCGAGTTCATCGCGCGCGCCACCACCGGCTTCGACGCGTATCGCGCGCAGCGTCGAGCCGTACACGCTCGAGCACGCCGAGCGCGAGACCGGCGTCGCGGCGGAGGCGATCCGCGAGCTCGCGCACGCCTACGCGACGCGCGACGAGCGCGCATGATCTGCTGGACGCTCGGCATCACCGAGCATCACAACGCGGTCGACAACGTGCTCGCGCTCATCAACCTCGCGCTGCTCACCGGGCACGTCGGCCGCTACGGCTCGGGCCTCAACCCGCTGCGCGGCCAGAACAACGTCCAGGGCGGCGGCGACATGGGCGCGCTTCCCGAACAAGCTCGCCGGCGGCCAGGACGTCGAGAACGACGCGATCCGCGCGAAGTTCGAGCGCGAGTGGGGCGCGAACGCTTCCGCCGAAGCGCGGCTGGCACCTGACCGAGATGTTCGAGGCGATGGAGCACGGCGACGCTTACGGACGCTCTACGTGCATCGGCGAGAACCCGGCGCAGTCCGAGGCGGACCAGGACGCGCGCGATCGCGGCTGCTCGAGGGCCTCGACCACCTCGTCGTGCAGGACATCTTCCTGACCACGACCGCCGAGCTCGCGCGACGTGGTGCTGCCGGCCGCCGCGGCCTGGTGCGAGTCGGAGGGCACCGTCACCAGCAGCGAACGGCGCGTGCAGCGCGTGCGCAAGGCGCTCAATCCGCCGGGGATGCGCGTGACGACATCGCGATCCTCTGCGACCTCGCGCGCCGGCTCGGTCATGACTGGGGCACGCCATCGGCTGAAGATGTCTGGAACGAGATCCGCCGGTTGTCCCCATGGCACGGCGGCATGAGCTACCGGCGTCTCGAGGAACTCGACGGATTGCAGTGGCCGTGTCCCGACGGACGATCACCCGGGCAGCCCGCTGCTGCACGATCGCCTCTGGAGCGACCCGATCGGCGGTGCGCCTGCGCCGTTCATGCCGGTGGAATTCGAACCGCCCGTCGACGTGCTCACCGCCGACTTTCCGATGCGCCTCACGACAGGGCGGCGGCTCGACTCGTTCAACACCGGTGTGCAGACGGGCGGCTATTCGTCTCCGCTGCGATTCGGCGAGACGATCGACCTCGCGCCCGAGGACGGCGTGCGACTGCGGCGTCGCGGAGGGCGAGTCGGTGCGCATCGTCTCGCGGCGCGGCGCGGTGGACGCGCCCGTGCGATTCGATCGCGAGCCTGCGCCCGGGCCTGGCATTCATGACGATGCACTTTCCCGACGAAGTCGACACCAACCTGCTGACCATCGACGCGACCGATCCCAAGTCGGGCACCGCGGAGTTCAAAGCGTCAGCCATTCGGATCGAGAGGCTCTGAGTGGACCTTCACCTGATTCCAGGGCGGTCGCGACGCCCGAAGAACGCGATGCGATCGACGCCGTCATGCATGCGCCGCACCAGGCACCCGGCACCTCGGCACTCGCGCCAGCACGCGGCACCTGGCACCGCGGCACCTGCTGCTGCCCGCACTCCATGCCGCGCAGGCGCGCGTCGGCTGGATCAGCGAAGGCGCGCTGAATCACATCTGCGAGCGCCTGTCCGTGCCGCCGGCGGAGGCGTACGGGGTCGCGTCGTTCTACGCGCATGTTCTCGATGAAGCCGCGACCGCCGAATCGTGGCGCATGTGTGCGACGACATCGCCTGCCGGGTGAACGGCGCGGAGGCGCTCTGCCGCGATCTCGAGTCGCGGATCGGCAAGGCGGGCGAAGCCGACGCCTGACGGTCGTGCGATGTGGGTGCGCAGCCCGTGTCTCGGCCAGTGCGAGCGTGCGCCGGCCGTCTCTTTCAGACGCGCCGGATTGCGGTCGGCGGACGGCAGCCTGACCGGCGCCACGGCGACGCTGTCGTCGCGGACGCTCAGACGATCGAGGTCCGGCTAAAGCCGGACACTACCGATATCGCGGCGGCCGGTGGTCCGTCCGATATTCCGGTAGTGTCCGGCTTCAGCCGGACCGTCGATCGCGTCTACGCGGATCCTGCGCGGTTGCTCCGCCGCGTCGGCGTCGCGATCCGGAGAGCCTCGACGACTACCGCGCCCACGGCGGCTACGCAGCGCTGCGCACGCGCGCTCGCGCTCGGGCCCGCGCGGCGTCGTCCGCGAGGTCACCGACTCGCGCCTGGTCGGCCGCGGCGGCGCGCGCTTTCCGACCGGCCGCAAGTGGGACGCGGTCGCGCGCGCCGCCGGCGCGGCCGCACTACCTGGTCTGCAACGCCGACGAGTCGGAGCCCGGCACGTTCAAGGATCGCGTGCTGATGGAAGAGGACCCGTTCGCGCGTGATCGAGGCGATGACCATCGCCGCGCTTCGCGACCGGCTGCGAGCACGGCTACATCTACATCCGCGGCGAGTATCCGCTGGCGCACGACGCGGCTGCTCGAGCGCGCTCGCGCGGCGCGCGCGCGCCGGCCTGCTCGGCGAGCGACGTGATGGGCACGGGCCGTCCGCTTCGACATCGAGCTGCGCCGCGGCGCGGGCGCGTACATCTGCGGCGAGGAGACGGCGCTCTTCAGCTCGATCGAGGGCTTCCGCGGCGAGCCGCGCAACAAGCCGCCGTTCCCGGTCGAGTCGGGTCTGTTCGGCAAGCCGACCGTCGTCAACAACGTCGAGACGCTCGTCAACGTGCTCGACATCGTGCGCGACGGCGGCGCGGCGTTCGCCGCCATCGGCACGGAACAGTCGACCGGCACGAAGCTCTTCTGCGTCTCGGGCATGTGCGGCGCGGCCCGGCGTCTACGAGGTGCCGTTCGGCGATGACGCTGACGGCGCTCATCGACGCGCGCGGGCGGCGTCCGCGACGGGCGCCGCTGCAGGCCGTGCTGCTCGGCGGCGCCGCCGGGCGTGTTCGTCACGCCCGACGGACTCGACTTTCCGCTCACCTTCGAGGGCGCGCGCGCCGCAGGCGCGACGCTCGGCTCGGGCGTCGTCATGCTCTTCGACGATCGCGCCGACCTGCGCGACATCGCTCGTGCGGATCGCCGAGTTCTTCCGCCACGAGTCGTGCGGTCAGTGCGTGCCGTGCCGCGTCGGCACCGTCCGGCAGGAGGAGGCGCTGCATCGGCTCGTCTGCGCCGCTCGGCGCGCGGCGCGAGACGCGGATGTCGCCCTCATCGACGACCTCGCGCAGGCGATGCGCGACGCGTCGATCTGCGGGCTCGGGCAGACCGCATCTTCCGCCGTGCAGTCGGCGATCAGAAAGCTCCGGGTGTTTGGATGATTCAGCTGACCATCGACGGCCGCGCGACGCACGCACCCGAGGGGACGACGATCCTGCAGGCATGCAACGCCGCAGGGCATCGACACGCCGACGCTGTGTCACCTGAAGACGCTGACGCCGGTCAATGCCTGCCGCCTGTGCGTCGTGGAGCTCGAGGGCGCGCGCGCGCTCGCCCCGGCCTGCTCGCGCAAGGTCGAGGCCGGCATGGTCGTCCGCACCAACACCGAACGCGTCCGGCACAGCCGCAAGCTGATTCTCGAGCTGCTGGGATCGTCGGTCGATCTGTCGCTCGCGTCTCCGGATCTGAAGCGCCACATGCGCGAGTACGGCGCGGAGCCCGAGCGCCTCGCCGGCGCGCACGCGTCGCGCAGCCGGTCAAGGTCGACAACGATCTGTACGTGCGCGACTACTCGCAGCTGCGTGCTCTGCTACAAGTGCGTCGAGGCGTGCGGCGACCGACGCGCAGAACACGTTCGCCATCGCCGTCGCCGGGCCGCGGGTTCGAGGCGCGCATCTCGACCGAGATCGGATCGTCCGCTGCCCGACTCGGCCTGCGTCTACTGCGGCAACTGCATCGGCGTCTGCCCGACCGGCGCGCTGATGTTCAAGTCGGAGCACGACATGCGCGCAGGCCGGCACGTGGGACGAGTCGAAGCAGACCGTCACCGACACGATCTGCCCCTACTGCGGCGTCGGCTGCACGCTGCAGCTCCACGTCCAGGACAACGACATCGTCCGTGTCACATCGCCGCTCGACCACGACGTCACGCACGGCCATCTCTGCATCAAGGGCCGCTTCGGCTGGCAGTCGTGCAGAACCGCTGATCTGATCAAATCTGATTCAGCAGCCCCGCGATCTTCAGCGCCTCGACGTAGTCTTCGCGAGTATTGAGATTTCGCAGCGTCAGCAACTCCGGATCGGCGGACCGCATCTCCGCCGGCGCCACGCGGCGGGTTCTGACCGCGTCGAAGAGAAACACGGGCCGCAGGCGACCCTGCGCCAGCAGTGCTTCGACATGAGGCAACGTGCTCCGTCGATAGACCGCAGACAGCGGATGAGGGAACGCCGTCGATTTCCATCACGGCGATAGTCGTGATCGGCGAGCAGATCGATCATGCGCCGGGCGAAATCTGGAACGAGCAGCGGCACGTCGCAGCTGGTCACGTATGCGCTCTCGACTGTCTCGGGTAGCGCCTTCAGGCCGGCACGCAGCGCCTTCCAGTGGACCGCGGTCCGGCTGCTCATCGCGGGTGACAACCACGCCCGCCGGCAGGTCGGGAAGCGATTGCCCGGCCGCGGCGACGACCACGATCGGCCAGACGACAGTGGAGAGCATGCGGACGACACGCTGCAGCATCGTCTCGGGACCAAAGGGCAGCAGCGCCTTTGACGTTCCCATCCTCGTCGAAAGCCCGCCACACAAATATGACTCCGCCAGTGCTCACGGACGAGACCTTCATTCCCATGTTCACCGCTGAGGGCGAGCCTCAATCGAGGAAATCGCAGTATTTCTCGACGTGCGCCGCAAGGTCGAGCGAGTGCTGCCTGACGAGCCGCTCGGCCAGCTCGGTGTCGCGGCGCTCCAGCGCCTCGATGATGCGCATGTGATCGGCAATCGAGCGGGACGCGCGATCCTTCTGCGAGATCGTCATGCGGCGAATCGCCCGGACGTGGACGAAGAGGTTCTCGATCGTCCTGGACATGAGATCGCGAACCGGAGAGGTTGATGATCGCCTGATGGAACGCGATGTTCGCATCCGAGTACTCGTGCAGGTGCTCCGAGGGCGCAGAGCTGTGAAACTCGTCGAACATGTGGCGCAGCGCGCCGATGCTCTCATCTGACGCGTTGATCGTGGCGAGCCTCGCCGCCATGCTCTCCAGCGCCGCGCAGACTTCGATGATCTCGATGATCTCTTTCTTGGTTTTCCTGACGATGAAGACGCCGCGGCGCGGAACGGTGCGCAGGAAGCCTTCCTGCTCGAGCAGCGTCATCGCCTCGCGGATCGGCGTCCGGCTGACGCCGAGCGCACGGCTCAGCTGACGTTCGTCGAGACGAATTTCCTCTCGGTGGCCGTAGATGTCCGCATCCATAATTGCCGCCTTTGAGCGCCGGTACGCCTGGTCGACAATGCTGACGTTCGCGTTGAGTGGCTGCAGGTCCAGCTGAGGCGCAGGCTTCATGTTGACTTTGACTGGTATACCACATACCGTATGCCATTCTGATGGCCAAAAGCCACTGATCCGGAGGACACCATGTTAGAAACCGCGGCCTCCCCCGCCGATGCCAAAGCCAGCCGATGCCGAGCGGAAGCTGACGGACGGCTTTCACCTCGTCATCGAGGCGCTCACGCTCAACGGCGTCAAGACCATCTACGGCGTGCCCGGCATCCCGATCACGGACTTCGGCCGTCTGGCGCAGGCCGCGGGCATGCGCGTCATCTCGTTCCGGCACGAGCAGCACGCCGGCAACGCCGCGGCCATCGCCGGCTTCCTGACGAAGAAGCCCGGCATCTGCCTCACGGTGTCGGCGCCCGGCTTCCTCAACGGTCTGACGGCGCTGGCCAATGCGACGACCAACTGCTTTCCGATGATCCTGATCAGCGGCTCGTCCGAGCGCGAGATCGTCGACCTGCAGCAGGGCGACTACGAAGAGATGGACCAACTGGCGATTGCCAAGCCGCTCTGCAAGGCGGCGTTCCGCGTGCTGCATGCCGCGGACATCGGCATCGGCGTGGCGCGCGCGATCCGCGCAGCGGTTTCCGGTCGTCCGGGCGGCGTCTATCTCGATCTGCCGGCCAAACTGTTCGCTCAGGCGATCGACGCGGAGGCCGGACAGAAATCGCTCGTCAAGGTCATCGACCCGGCGCCGGCCCAGATTCCCGCGCCGGCCGCCGTCACGCGCGCGCTCGATCTCCTCAAGAGCGCCAAGCGCCCGCTGATTATTCTCGGCAAAGGCGCGGCCTACGCGCAGGCCGACGACCAGATCCGCGCCCTGGTCGAGAAGAGCGGCATTCCGTTCCTGCCGATGAGCATGGCCAAGGGCCTGCTGCCCGACACGCATCCGCAGTGCGCGGGCGCGGCGCGCTCGACGGTGCTGAAGGACTCCGACGTCGTGATGCTGATCGGCGCCCGGCTCAACTGGCTCCTGTCGCACGGCAAGGGCAAGACCTGGGGCGACGCGCCGAAGAAGTTCATCCAGATCGACATCGAGCCGAAGGAGATGGACTCGAACGTCGAGATCGTCGCGCCGGTGGTCGGCGACATCGGCTCCTGCGTGTCGGCGCTGCTCGACGGCATGGGCGGCAATTGGCCGGCGCCGCCGGCGGACTGGATCAACGCCGTCAAGACGAAACGCGAGGAAAACATCGCCAAGATGGCGCCGCGGCTGACGAACACCAAGTCGCCGATGGACTTCCACGGCGCGCTCGGCGCGCTGCGCACCGTCATCAAAGAGCGGCCGGACGCGATCCTCGTCAACGAAGGCGCCAACACGCTCGATCTGGCGCGCGGCGTCATCGACATGTATCAACCGCGCAAGCGCCTCGACGTCGGCACCTGGGGCGTCATGGGCATCGGCATGGGCTTCGCCATCGCCGCCGCCATCGAGACCGGCAAGCCCGTGCTCGCGGTCGAGGGCGACTCGCGCCTTCGGCTTCTCCGGCATGGAGGTCGAGACCATCTGCCGCTACAACCTGCCGGTCTGCGTCGTCATCTTCAACAACGACGGCATCTATCGCGGAACCGACGTCAATGCCGCGGCGGTTCCGACCCGGCGATCACCGTCTTCGTCAAGGGCGCGCGCTACGACAAGATGATCGAAGCGTTCGGAGGCGTCGGCGTGAATGCGACGACGCCCGACGAGCTGAAGCGCGCCGTCGACGCGGCGATGGACTCCGGCAAGCCGACCCTCATCAACGCGGTGATCGACCCGGCGGCCGGCACCGAGAGCGGCAGCATCGGCAAACTCAACCCGCAAAGCGCGGTTCGCAAGAAGTAACCTGAGCATCGATTGCGAGAAGGGTCTGCATCGAGATGGGCAAGGCACTAGACGGCGTTCGCATCCTCGACTTCACGCACGTGCAATCGGGGCCGACGTGCACGCAGCTGCTCGCGTGGCTGGGCGCCGACGTCATCAAGGTTGAACGCGCCGGCGAGGGGACGTCACGCGCGGCCAGCTGCGCGACATTCCGGGAGTGGACAGTCTGTAGCTTCACGATGCTCAACGCGAACAAGCGCTCGATCACGGTCGACGCCAAGAACCCGAAAGGAAGGCGATCCTCGAAGCGCTGGTCAAGAAATGCGATGTGCTCGTGGAGAACTTCGCGCCGGGCGCGCTCAACCGCATGGGTTTCACCTGGGAGCGCATCAACGAGCTCAACCCGCGCATGATCGTCGCGTCGGTCAAGGGTTTCGGTCCCGGGCCGTACGAAGACTGCAAGGTCTACGAGAACATCGCGCAGTGTGCCGGTGGCTCGGCGTCCACGACCGGCTTCGACGACGGCCCGCCGCTCGTCACCGGCGCGCAGATCGGCGACAGCGGAACCGGATTGCATCTGGCGCTGGGCATCGTGGCCGCCTTGTACCAGCGCAACACGACCGGCCGCGGTCAGCGCGTGCTCGCCGCGATGCAGGATGGCGTGCTCAATCTGTGCCGCGTGAAGCTGCGCGATCAGCAGCGGCTCGCGCGGACGCAGGTCATGGAGGAGTACCCGCAATACCCCAACGGCACGTTCGGCGATGCCGTCCCGCGCGCGGGGAACGCCTCCGGCGGCGGGCAGCCCGGATGGATTCTCAAGTGCAAGGGCTGGGAAACCGATCCCAACGCGTACATCTACTTCATCACGCAGGCGCCGGTCTGGGAAGCCATCTGCAAGGTGATCGGGCGCGAGGAATGGCTGACCGATCCGCGGTACGCGACGCCGAAGGCGCGGCTGCCGCACCTGTCAAGGAAATCTTCGACCAGATCGAAGAATGGACGAAAACCAAGACCAAGTTCGAGGCGATGGACATCCTCAACGAGCACGACATCCCGTGCGGGCCGATTCTCTCGATGAAGGAGATCGCGGACGAACCGTCGCTGCGCGCGACCGGCACCGTCGTCGAGGTCGATCATCCGACGCGCGGCAAATACCTCACGGTGGGCAATCCGATCAAGATGTCCGACAGTCCGTCCGACGTGAAGCGCTCGCCGCTGCTCGGCGAGCACACCGACGAGGTCCTCGCAGAGCTCGGCTACGGCGCGGATCAGATCGCCGCGCTGCGCACCGAAAAAGTCATCTGAAACGAAAGCCTCAGGAAAACAAGACGATGAGCAACCGCACCGAGCGTCAGGCGTGTTCTGGATACCGTGAAAGCCGAAGGCCGCACCGCGCTCACCGCGCCGGAAGGCAAGATCGTGTGCGAGGCGTACGGGATCGCCGTTCCCAAGGAAGGCGTCGCGAGCGTCGGCCGCCGATGCCGCGAAGATCGCGCACGGCGATGGGCTTTCCGGTGGTGCTCAAGATCGTGTCGCCGGAGATCCTGCACAAGACTGAGGCAGGCGGCGTGCTGGTCGGCGTGAAGAGCGCCGAGGAGGCCCAGAAGGGCTACGACACCATCATCGCCAACGCGAAGAAGTACAACGCGAAGGCCAACATGCTCGGCGTCCAGGTGCAGCAGATGCTCGCCGGCGGCCAGGAAGTGATCATCGGCGCGGTCACCGATCCCGTGTTCGGCAAGCTGGTCGCCTTCGGTCTTGGCGGCGTCCTGGTCGAAGTGCTCAAGGACATCACGTTCCGTCTCGCGCCCGCGACGCAGGACGACGCGCTGTCGATGCTCGACGGCATTGCCGCGGCGCAGATCCTCAAGGGCGTCCGCGGCGCGGATCCGGTCAATCGCGACGCGCTCGCGACGATGATCCAGAACGTGTCGCAGCTCATCGCCGACTATCCGGAAATCGCGGAGATGGACCTGAACCCGGTCTTCGCCACCAAGGACGGCGCGATCGCGGCCGACGTCCGGATCGTCGTCAACTTCTCGCCGGCGCCGGCGCGGTTCCGCCCGAAGCACGAAGACATCGTGCGCGACATGAACCGCATCATGAAGCCGAAGGCGGTCGCCGTCATCGGCGCCTCGTCGGAGGCCGGCAAGATCGGCAACTCGGTGATGAAGAACCTGATCAACGGCGGCTACAAGGGGCAGATCTACCCGATCAACCCGTCCGCCGACGAGATCATGGGGCTGAAGGCGTACAAGAGCGTCAAGGACGTTCCCGGCGACATCGACGTCGCGGTGTTCGCGATCCCGGCCAAGTTCGTCGCGGCGGCGATCGCCGAGTGCGGCGAGAAGAAGATTCCAGGCGCCGTCCTCATTCCGTCGGGGTTTGCCGAGAGCCGGCAACGTCGCGGGGCAGCAGGAGACTCGTCGCAGGTCGGCCGCAAGTACGGCGTCCGCCTGATGGGCCCGAACATCTACGGCTTCTACTACACGTGGAGCAACCTCTGCGCGACGTTCTGCACGGCGCTACGACGTCAAGGGCCACGCGGCGCTGTCGTCGCAGTCGGGCGGCATCGGGATGGCCATCATCGGCTTCTCCCGCTCGGCGAAGATGGGCGTCTCGGCCATCGTCGGTCTGGGAACAAAGTCGGACATCGACGAGGACGATCTGCTGACGTTCTTCGAGCAGGACGACAACACGCACATCATCGTGCAGCACTGCGAGGACCTGAAGGACGGCCGCGCGTTCGCCGAAGTGGCCAAGCGCGTGTCGAAGAAGAAGCCGGTCGTCGTGCTCAAGGCCGGACGCACCTCCCTGGGCTCCAAGGCGGCCAGCTCGCACACCGGCGCGCTCGCGGGCAACGACAAGATCTACGACGATGTGCTCCGGCAGTCGGGCGTCATTCGTGCGCGCTCGCTGCGCGAGATGCTCGAGTTCGCACGCGCGCTTCCGATCCTGCCGACACCGAAGGGCGACAACATCGTCATCATCACCGGCGCGGGCGGCTCCGGCGTGCTGCTGTCCGACGCGGTCGTGGACAACGGCCTGTCGCTCATGAGCCTTTCCGCCGGACCTCGACGCGGCGTTCAAGAAGTTCATCCCGCCGTTCGGCGCGTCCGGCAACCCGGTCGACATCACCGGCGGCGAGCCGCCGAAGACCTACCAGAACACGGTGCGGCTCGGGCTCGAGGATCCGCGGATCCACTCGCTCATCCTCGGCTACTGGCACACGATCGTCACGCCGCCGATGGTGTTCGCGAAGCTGCTGGCCGAGATCGTCGAGGAAATGCGAGGCGAAGGGCATCGACAAGCCGGTCGTCGTCTCGCTGGCGGGCGATGTGGAGGTCGAAGAGGCGTCAGAGTATCTCTTCGATCACAAGATTCCGGCCTATCCGTATTCGACCGAGATCCCGGTGGACGTGCTCGGCGCCAGCATACAGTGGGCGCGCGGTGCCGGGTTGCTTTAAGGCAACCAGGCAGCAACCAGACAGAGGACTACAGAGGGGAACAGAGGACACAAAGGGGAGGCGATGAGCGCATGACGGCTCGCGCGACGGCGTCGCATCTCTGTGTCCTTTGTATCCTTTGTGTCCTTGGCGCGGCGGCCACCGCTGCGGCGCCGCCCTCTATCGATGCGGCGTTCGACAGGTTCTGGGCCGCGCAGCAATCCGCAGGAGGCAGGCAAGGCAGTCCAGGACGTCGTCAGCTCCGGCGTCACCTTTGCCGACGCGCTGGCGCGCTTCAAACGAGGGCGGACGCTACGACGCGACGGTCAAGCGTGGCACGCTCGTCCAGCTCCAGCGCCGATCCGTGACCGGCGACTTCTTCTACGAGCTGGTCGTCCCAGCCTCCTACGATCCCGCGCGCCAGTATCAGGTCCGCGTGCAGCTGCACGGCGGCGTGATGATGCGCGAAACCGGCGGTCCGGCCAGGGCGCGGCGGCCGCGGCGGGCGCAGCAGCGGACCGCTGGAAGGCGCCGAGCAAATCTACGTGCTCCCGATGGGCTGGCGCGACGCTCCGTGGTGGAGCCGTCTCCAGGTCGACAACATCGACGCCATCCTCGACTCGGTGAAGCGAACCTACAACGTCGACGAGAACCGCGTCGTCCTCAGCGGCGTGTCCGATGGCGCCACCGGCCTCTACTACGTGGCGATGCGCGACTCGACGCCGTTTGCCAGCTTCCTCCCGCTGAACGGCTTCATGATGGTGCTGGCCAACGATCAGCTCGCGGTCGACGCCGAAATGTTCCCCACCAACCTGCTGAACAAGCCGTTCTTCATCGTCAACGGCGGACAGGATCCGCTCTATCCGATACGGAACGTGCAGCCGTTCGTGGATCATCTGCGCGAGAGCGGCGTGCAGGTCGAGTACTCATCCGCGGCCCGAGGCCGGGCACAACACGGCCTGGTGGCCGGAGATGAAGGACGCCTTCGAGACCTTCGTGCGAACGCATCCGCGCGATCCGCTGTCCGCCCGGCTCACGTGGGAGGCGACGGTGCGCGACGTCCCCAGCCGCATCGACTGGCTGGTCATCGATCGCGTGCGGCCGCCGATCGCGGGCGACACCGCGCGATGAAGCCCGATCTCAACCTGTTTTCGGGAGCCGGGCCCGAACCACGAGCAAGGAGTTGTTCGCGCACACGCGCTCCGTCGGGCCGCGTCGATCTCGATCCGCCGCGGGAACAACGTGGAGATGACCACGAGAGGCGTGGCAGCAGCTGACGCTGCTGCTGTCGCCGGATGCCTTCGACTTCTCACAGCCGATCGTCGGTCACCGCCAACGGGCGACGTCGTCGCCGACACGCCGCGTCGAGGCGTCGGTCGCCACGCCTCGCCAAATGGGCGGCGCGCGACAACGATCGGACGATGCTGTTCGGCGCCGAGTTGCGTGCTCGGCAACACGACGGCTTTCATCCGATGTAGTGCAGGCCTTCAGGCCTGCCGACCGGCGGACTGCGTCACGCTGCAACGACCGCGTGTTAGGCTGATCCAGCCGCATGATTTCGTTCTCCAGAGTCAGCAAGCAGTACGGCAGGCAGGTCCTGTTCGTCGACGCCTCCTTCCAGCTCAATCCCGGCGAAAAGATCGGCCTCGTCGGCCCGAACGGCTCCGGCAAGACGACGCTGTTCCGGATGATCACCGGCGAGGAGGTGCCCGACGAAGGCGACGTGTCGGTGCCGAAGAAGCTGACCGATCGGCTACTTCCGCCAGGACGTCGAGGAGATGTCGGGCCGATCGGTGCTCGACGAGGCGATCCTCGGCAGCGGCCGCGTCGGCGATCTCCATCACGAGCTCGAAGCAGCTGCAGACACGCGATGTCGCGATCCGGCGCAGGCCGACGATCTGGATCGCATCCTCTCGCGCTTCGGCGAAGTGCAGGAGGAATACGACCATCTCGGCGGCTACGCGCTCGAGGCGCAGGCGCGCGAGGTCCTGCACGGCCTCGGGTTCGAGGACGATCGGATCGACGGCGACGTCGGCGCGCTGTCGGGCGGCTGGAAGATGCGCGTCGCGATGGCGCGCGTGCTGCTCGGCCGGCCCGACGTCCTGCTGATGGACGAGCCGACCAACCACCTCGACATCGAGTCGATCATCTGGCTCGAGGGCTTCCTCAAGTCGCTGACCGGCTCGCTGCTCATGACCTCGCACGACCGCGACTTCATGAACCGCATCGTCTCGAAGATCGCCGAGATCGACGGCGGCGAGATCACGACCTACTCGGGCAACTACGATTTCTACGAGCGCGAGCGCGCGCATTCGCGAGGCGAACCGCGAGGCGGCGTACGCGCGCCAGCAGGCGATGCTGGCCAAGGAGCAGCGGTTCATCGAGCGCTTCGCCGCGCACGCCGCCAAGGCGGCGCAGGTGCAGAGCCGCGTGAAGGCGCTGGAGAAGATCGAGAAGATCGAGCTGCCGAAGAAGCGCGCGGTGGTGAAGTTCGATTTCCGCCCGCCGCCGCGGTCGGGCGAGCAGGTGGCGGTGCTCGAGGGCGTCACCAAGAAGTACGGCGCGCCGCGTCGTGCACGACGGCCTGAACCTGATCGATCCGCCGCGGCGAGCGCTGGTGCGTGATGGGGAAGAACGGCGCCGGCAAGTCGACGCTGCTGAAGATGGTCGCCGGACAGGTGGCGCCCGACGCCGGCGACGTGAAGCTCGGGCGCGAGCCTGCAGATGGGCTACTTCGCCCAGCAGTCGCTCGACCTGCTCGATCCCGACCTGACCATCAAGGAGCAGCTCGAGAAGGATTTCCCGAAGGAGTCGATCGGCGCGCTCCGCAGCCTCGCCGGCGCGTTTCAGTTCTCCGGCGACGACACCGACAAGAAAATCCGCGCGCTCTCGGGCGGCGAGAAGACGCGGCTCGTCCTCGCACGCATGCTGCTGAACCCGCCGAATTTCCTGGTGCTCGACGAGCCGACCAACCACCTCGATCTGGCGACCAAGGAGATGCTGCTCGATTCGCTGAAGGACTTCGACGGGACGATGCTGTTCGTGTCGCACGACCGGGAGTTCCTGCGCGGCCTGAGCAATCGGGTGCTGGAGCTGGGCGGGGAGAGCGGCACCGAGGCGCAGCCGCACGCCTATCCAGGGCTCCTATATCGAGTACGTCGAGCGCACCGGCCACGAAGCGCCCGGCGTGCACGCGTAGCGCGGCTCGCCGGACCGGCAGGCGCGGGTCAACCCGCCTTCGTAATGACGGTTTCGTTCTCGGCCGGTTCGCCGGTCACCGCGAGCGGATGGCATCGCTGCGACGGGCAGCGTGAGCGCGAAGCGCGCGCCGCGCTCGCTCGGCAGCAGCGGCGAGTCCGCCGCCATGCGCCTCCGCGATGCCCAGGCTCACCGACAGTCCCAGCCCGGTGCCTTCGCCGACGAACTTGGTCGTGAAGAACGGCTCGAAGATCCGCGCCGCCGCCTCGCGCGGCACGCCGGGCCCTCGTCGGCGATCTCGACGAAGACGGTGCCGGTCGCGGAGCCGGTGCGGACGTGCAGCGTCGCCGGGCTTGTCAAGCGCCCGGGTCGCGTGCTCGGCGTTGAGGATCAGGTTCAGGACCACCTGCTGGATCTCTTCGCGGTTCACGATGATCAGCGGCAGCTCATCGGCGTACTGTTCGTCGAGGGCGATGTCGTTGGCCCGCAGATCGTTGGCGCGCCAGGCGAGCGCCGCACGCACGATTTCGTTCAGGTCCTCGACCGACCGATCGAGCGCCGACTTGCGCGCGAAGGAGCAGCAGGTTGCGCACGATCCTGGCCGCGCGCTGGCCGGCCACCTGGACCTGCTTCGAGGTCGCGCCGCGTCTGCGGGCGATCTTCCGCGCCGATCATCAGCTCGAGATTGCCCATGACGCCCTGCAGCGGGTTGTTCAGCTCGTGGGCGACGCCGGCGACCAGCTGGCCGACCGCGGAGAGCCGCTCGCTGTGGATCAACTGCTCCCGCAGCCGCGCGCTCCTCGGAGATGTCGCGCTCCACCGACACGAAGTGCGTCGGCTTGCCGCGCTGTCGTCTGCAGCGCGACCACCGTCGCGGAGACCGGAAAGCGTGGATCCGTCGGCGCGGGTGCGCGTCACCGTGCCGCGCCAGGTGCCGCCGCCGCGCACCGCCGACTGGATGTCCTCCGCCGAGATCGTGTCGTTGGCCATCAGGTCGCGCGGCCGCTTGGTCAGCAGCTCTTCGCGCGAGCAGTTCATGCGCGCGGCAGAATGCGTCGTTGGCGTGGCGGCAGCGGCCGTCGGTCGTCATCACCAGGATCAGATCCTTGGCCTGCTCGATCACCTGCGCCAGCAGCCGCATCGTCGCGCCGGCCTGCTGGAGCTCGGCGCGCTCGGCGGCGATGCGCGCGACGAGCAGCGGCAGCACCGGAGATGATGGTGATCGCGGTGGAGAGATCGCGGAAGCCGCTGAACGCTTCGTCCGGCGCGATGCGGCGGAGCCCGTAGTCGAGGAACGGCAGCAGCGCCACCGCCGTGAAGATCACCCACGGGCGCGGCCTGACGAGCTCGTCCTCCTCGTCGTCCGCGACATCGATTTCCTTCGAGGCCGGCGCCAGCGTCGCCGCCCACGGGAAGAACGCGAACGGCAGGATCCACGTGAAGTCGTAGACGAACGCGGTGCGGTAGGCCCCTGACCGGCGCCGGCGTTGCTGATCGTCAGCGTGACGAAGCTCACCACCGCGCCGAGCGTCAGGCGGCGATAGGTGTCGCGCCAATCCGTGCGCCGCGCCGGCGAACATCGCGGCGGCCATCCCGCAGACGACGAGCCCCTGCTGCAGCTCCGAGACGATGAGCAGCGAGGTCGATGTCGGCGCGGTGACGAAGAACGAGTAGAGGAATCCGGTGACGACCGCCAGGCCGGCGATATCGACAGCCGTGGTGGCCGCGAGCGGCTCGCGCGCGCCGCGGTGCGGCTGCGCCAGCAGGGCGAAGAGCGGCGCGACGCTGCCGAAGAGCGCGAACACGGCGGGCCACGCGAGCCACGTGCCGTGGCCCGAGCATCAAGTTCCTCGGCGGCCCAGCCGGTCAGGCCGAGCGCCGACATCGCGAGACCCAGCGCGATGGTCGCCCAGAACAGCCACTGGCAGCCGCGCCATGTCTGGCGCCGCGCCGGACGATGACGCCGGCGGCGACCAGCGGCGGCATGAGCAGGGCGGTCGCTCGGAACCAGCCGAGCGACCTCCGGCTGATCGCGCAGCATCCAACCGGCGACGCCGTACGCGCACGAGTACAGGATGCCGAGGAACAGCCAGCCCATCGTAGCCAGCTTTTCGGTCGGTGTCAGCTCGGCGGAGTGTAGAGCTCAGCTGCTCAAGAATTTCGCGGCCCTGGCTGGCAGCTCGGGCACCAGTAGGTCACCCTGGCGTCCGGTCCGGTCTTCCTCGATTGAATCGCGGCGCCGCAGCGGCGGCAGGGCCTGCCGCCGCGGCTGTAAACCCACAGGTTTTCATTGGGATTCAGGCTGCGCGTCGTCCGGCGTCCGAGTCGCGAGGCTCAGCGTCTGGGACCGAGTCATGACGTTTGCGGCCAGCTGCTCGCGCGCAATGTCCACGATCCGCTCGGAGATCGGCGTCGGTCAGGGCGGCTAGCCGGCGCGAAGGGATCGACGTCCGGCCAGGAACAGGACCTCCGACTTGAACACATTCCCGATCCCGGCGATCACGCGCTGGTTGAGAAGGACGTCGGCGATCGGATCGGCCGCCCGGTGTCGCATGCGACGAATCGCCTCATCGTGATCGAACGAATCGCCGAGCAGATCCGGTCCCAACGACCGAATCTGCGCGTGGCGCTCGGAGATCGGCCGCAGTCAGCAGTTCGGCGACCGGAACGTTGAACCCGACACCGCACGCCCTGGCGGTGCAGACGAGCACCCGCATGTCGCGGGCCGGGCGCTGCCACCGCGCGCGCCGGCTGGATAGATGTGCCAGCTGCCGTTCATCCGCAGGTGCGTGCGCAGCATCAAGATCACCGGAGAAGGTCGAAGAGGAGGTGCTTGCCTCTGGCGGAAACCGACTCGATCGTCCGTCCAACGATCGGGTGGTCCTCGGCGACTCGGTTCACCGCCGGGTAGATGGACTCGAAGCGGGTGACGACGTGGCCGCTCATGTACGTCTGCAACGTCTTGGCGGCGCGAAAGACAGTGTCTCCCTCAGGCATCTCGGTCACTAGAGTTTGGAACATTCAAAATTGGTGATTCGTATGAACGAACATCGTAGGCCAAGCTCAGCTTAAGGAGGCAGAACATGAGATCCATCCGTCGTCGCCCTCTCCCTCACGGCCCGTCGGTTCTCGTCGGATCAACTCTCTCCAGCCTTCGCACGAATCCAGCAAAGTCGCGCGTGGCACCGTGACGTCGATAGGCGGCAGACTCGCTCACGGTCATGGTCGGCGACCAGGACATGACGTTCTCCGTCGACAGCAAGACGCTGGTCGAAGTGAGAGGCGGATCGACCAAGGCCGGGCCGCGCCGCCGCCAGCGGCGACGGCCGGTCCACACCTCGCCGAGCTTATCAAGGCTGGTCAGCCGGTCGCCGTCACCTACACCGGGCGCGCCAGGCGGCGCTCCACGCGACCGGCGATTAAGAGCGGTCCCGCAGGTCGCGTCTTCGCTGCCAGCGCCGCCGAGGCGACAGCTGCGGTCGGAGCCGGCGTCGTGAAGTCGATGGGTGCCGACTGGATCACCATCAGCGGCAAGCGGCGGCGGCGGCTCAACCTTCGAGCAGACCTTCAAGATCGGCGCCAGCCACGAAGGTGTTCGCGAAAGGGCGCAGGCACGGCGACCGCCGCCAAAGGCGGAAGCATGCCGTTCGCCGACCTGCGTGACCAGCGGCGATCACGTCAGCGTCTCGTATCGAACGCAGGGCAACTCGCTGCTCGCGTCGGATGTCCACGTGACGATGAAGGCGACCCACTAGCGCCACGAGCGCGGTGTCGGGACGGGCAGGAAGGGCAGGAACGCCAGGACCGCGAGGCGGCACGACGGGGAGGTCATGCCGACTCGCACCGGGTTTCCCGCCTTTCCTGCCCGTTCCGCCTGTATCCACGATCGGTCTTTCGAATTGCGCCGCCGATCGTTCCTTCCGTTTCTATCCGGTCCGTGGAAACGTCGCCTGCATTCCCATCGCACCGGCGATGAACCCGGCTTCGGTCAGCAGCGGTCGCCAGCGGATGACCCGGCGGCGGCGCGCCGTCGATCTCCTCGATCAGCATGCCGCGAGGCGCGTCGCCGCCGAGCGTGCGCGGCTCGATCAGCACCGCGCGCCAGCGCGCGACCGGTCCGGGATCGATCCGGTTCGGCGTCGGGCAGGAAGGTGACGAGTTGTCGATCGCCGCGCGGCAGATAGCGCGGCGAGCGGCGCCGTTGACGAGGATCACCGTTGCGCCGACCGACTGCGCGGTCGGGCCGCGACCCGCGTCACGCCGAAGCGCCGCGAATCGCAGAGCCGGATGCTCGTGTCTGCGATCCGCCGGCTGATCTTGCAGGCCACTTCAGCGCGGCGCCGTAGGGTTCGCCGGATCGGTGGCCGCAAGCACGGCGACCTCGGGATCGTCGGGCGCGTCGCGCAGCGATCGGAGCAGGTCGAGCGCGCCTGGCATCGCGAACTGCGTGGCGCCGAGTCCGGCCACGAAGTAGCCGCGGCGGATGCCGGCCGTGTCTCTTCCATGCCTTTCAGCACCGGATACACGATGCCGAACCCGCCGGCGACCTCGTCGGCCGCGACCGCCTCGCGCGTGACGACGCCGTGGCGCGCGAGCAACTGCTGGGTGACCGCCGCCGCCCATTTCGTCGTGTCGGCAGCCCTGACGGCTTGCCGACGCCTGACCGCCCGGGGCACGCCTGAGCGTGGACCTAGTCCGTCCGTCTCGGCGGATCTGATCGCCGTGGCACCAGCGTCCACCGCCTCGGCGGACGGCGGCGCAAGCCGCCTGATCGAAACGCCGTGACCGTCGGCTGCCGGACCTTGACGCGCCGCCGCGGCGCGCGCGTCCGCGTGAAGCGCGCGGAGCGCGTGAAACGTGTCGTTGGTGATCAGCCCCTGCCACACCAGGTTCCACAGCGCGTCCACGGTCTCGGCCGGGATAACCGCCGCCAACCGCGTCGTGCAGCGGACCGAAGAACGACGCGCCGCGTTCGCGCAGCACGTCGAGGATCGCGGTCTCGCGTTCGGACAGACTCGGCGAGTCCGGCTGAAGCCGACACTACCGGACCGGACTCGCCGACGCCGTCGCGGTTCAGCAGTGTCCGGTAGCGTCCGGCTTCGGCGGACCGCGGCGCAGCAGGCGCGGCAGATGATCCGCGAGATACAGCGCGACGCGGCCGTCGCGCTCGCCGAGCGGCTCGACGCCGACCCAGACGACTTCGCCGGCCGCGGTCACCGCGTCGAGGTCCGCGGGATCGTAGATGTCGATCCGCGCCGGCAGGATCTCGGTTTCGAGGATCGACGCCGGCAGCGGCGCTCCCTGCAGCTGCTCGATGGCGTCGAGCAGCGCATCGGCGCCGCGCCGCCGCTTCACGATCGCCCTGCCACGTCGTGGCGAATCGTCCGAGCACCGGCCTGGTCGACCGGTTCGACCTCGTGGCGCAGCTTGGCGAGCGAGCGGCGCCGCAGCATGCGCAGCACGCCGGCGTCGGTCCACTCGCGCCGCGTGCCGCCCGGGCGGAACTCGCCTTCGACGAGGCGGCCTTCGGCCGCGAGACGCATCAGCACGGCTTCGCCGGCCGCCGTCGCCGAGCGCGTAGCGCGCGCGCGAAGTCGGCCGCGGTGAACGGCGCGTGCGTGCGCGCGTAGCGCAGCGCCAGGTCGCCCGAGCGGATCGCGCACCGGCTGCGAGCAGCGATTCGGGAATGCCGGCCGGCAGCGGCACGCCGAGCGCGTCGCGGAAGCGCGCCGCGTCTTCGACGGCGATGAGCCGCGGCTCGCCGGCGACGCGGATCGGCAGCACGCGCGCGCGCGGCGACCAGCGCGCGCGACGCTCGCGGCGACGTCGGCGGTCAGCGAGCGCTCGCGGATCTCGGCCTCGGTGAGGTCGCCGAGCGACAGCAGCATGTCGTGCACGCCGTCGGCGCTCTTCGACGTGGTAGCTCGGATCGAGCCGCTGGAGCTGGCGCTCGATCGCGTCCATCGAGTCGGCGTCGAGCAGCTCGCGCAGCTCGGCGTCGCCGAGCAGCTCGCGCAGCTGCGCCTGATCGACGGCCAGCGCCTGCGCGCGGCGCTCGGCGAGCGGCGCGTCGCCGTCGTAGATGAAGCTGGCGACGTAGCTGAAGAGCAGCGACGCAGCAAACGGCGACGGCGTCTCGGAATCGACGGTCGCGACGCGGATCTTGCGGCTGCGGACGTCGGCGAGCGTCGACACGAGCGCCGGCATGTCGAAGAAGTCGCGCAGGCACTCGCGGTAGGTCTCGAGCAGCACCGGAAACGATCCGTAGCGCGACGCGACCGCCAGCAGATCGGCCGCGCGCTTGCGCTGCTGCCACAGCGGCGCGCGCATGCCGGGCCGCCGCTTCGGCAGCAGCAGCGACCGCGCGGCGTTCTCGCGGAACTTCGACGCGAAGAGCGCGGTCGCGCCGAGCTGCCGCACGACGAGCGCCTGCACCTCGTCCGGATCGGGCAGCAGCAGCCGCGGATCCGGCGGCTGGTCCACGTCCGGAAACCGCACCACGAACCCGTCGTCTCCCCAGAGCGTTTCGACGTCGGCGCCGGTCTCCTCGCGGATCTTCGCGGCGACGGCCATCGCCCACGGCGCGTGGATCGCGGCCGCCGCGCGGCGACAGCACGCAGACGCGCCAGTCGCCGAGCTCGTCGCGCACGCGCTCGATGACGATCGTCTTCGCGTCGGGCACCGCGCGTGCCGCGGCGCAGCTGATCGCGCAGGTACTCGAGCAGGTTCTCGGCGGCGCGCGCGTCGAGATCGTGCTCGCGCGTCAGTCGATCGACGGCGGCGGCCGGCGGCAGTCGCAGCAGGTCGTGCATCAGGCGGCCGATCGCGAGCCCGAGCTCCAGCGGCCGGCCCGCGCGGTCGCCTTTCCAGAACGGCATCTTGCCCGGCTCGCCCGGCGCGGGCGACACCAGCACGCGGTCGTGCGTGATCTCCTCGATGCGCCACGACGAGGCGCCGAGCACGAACGTTTCGCCGACGCGGCTCTCGAACACCATTTCTTCGTCGAGCTCGCCGACGCGCGCCGCGCCCGGCCCGGCGCCGATCAGGAACACGCCGAACAGCCCGCGATCGGGAATCGTGCCGCCGTTGGCGATCGCCACGCGCTTGGCGCCTTCGCGCGCGCTGATCGTTCCCGGCGACGCGGTCCCACGTGACGCGCGGCCGCAGCTCGGCGAACTCGTCCGACGGATAGCGGCCCGACAGCATGTCGAGCACGCCGTCGAACACCGGTGCGGCTCAACTCCGCGAACGGCGCCGCGCGCCGGATCGCGGCGAACAGCGCGTCGACGTCCCAGTCGTCCATCGACGCCATCGCCACGACCTGCTGCGCGACGATGTCGAGCGGGTTGCGGGGATAGCGGGTGGCTTCGACCGCGCCGTCGTGCATCGCCTTGGCCACCGCGGCGCAGGCGACGAGATCGCCGCGGAACTTCGGGAAGATCACGCCCTCGCTGACGGCGTTGGCCTGGTGGCCGCCGCGGCCGATCCGCTGCAGGCCGCTGGCGACCGACGGCGGCGCCTCGATCTGCACGACCATGTCGATCGCGCCCATGTCGATGCCGAGCTCGAGCGACGAGGTCGCGACCAGCGCGCGCAGCGCGCCGGCCTTCAGCAGATCCTCCACTTCGACGCGCTGCGGCCGCGCGATCGATCCGTGATGCGAGCGGACCAGCGTTTCGCCGGCCAGCTCGTTGAGCGCGCCGGCCAGCCGCTCGGCGAGGCGGCGGCTGTTGACGAAGATCAGCGTCGAGCGGTGCGCGCGGATGATCTCGAGCAGCCGCGGGTGGATCGCCGACCAGATCGACGGCCGCGCGTCGCTCGAGCCGCGCCGCCGGGCCCTGCGGAGTGGCCGGATCGCTCGGATCGCGTCGGCCCTGGTCAGCTTCGCCATGTCCTCGACCGGCACGTCGATCGTCAGCTGCGAGCGCCTTCTTCTGCCCGGCGTCGACGATGGTGACCGGGCGGTAGCGGACGGCTCGGCGGAGCGGCGAACTCGTGCTCGATCTCGGCGTCGGCCTGATGGCACTTGCGCGATTGCGGATTGCGCGACTGCGGACTTGATTGCGGACTTGTCGACTGCGCTGTGACGGCTGCCGCCCAGGAACCTGCGCGACTTCGTCGAGCGGGCGCTGCGTCGCCGACAGGCCGATCCGCTGCGGCGGCGCGCTCGCAGCGCGCCTCGAGCCGCTCGAGCGACAGCGCGAGGTGGGCGCCGCGCTTGGTCGGGACCAGCGCGTGAATCTCGTCGATGATGATCGTGTCGACCGAGCGCAGCGCCTCGCGCGCGTTGGACGTCGAGCAGCAGATACAGCGACTCCGGCGTCGTGATCAGGATGTCGGCCGGCTCGCGCTGAAACCGCGCGCGCTCGGACTGCGGCGTGTCGCCCGGTGCGGATCGCGATCGCCGGCGCGATGTAGGCGTCGCCGCGTGCCGTCGGCGACCTGCGCGATGCCGGCGAGCGGCGCGCGCAGGTTGCGTTCGACGTCGACCGCCAGCGCCTTGAGCGGCGACACGTACAGCACGCGGCAGCGGCCGCGCTTCGGGCGGCGCCGGGCGTGAACATCAGCCGATCCAGGCACCACAGAAACGCCGTCGAGCGTTTTGCCGCTGCCGGTCGGCGCGAGGATCAGCGTCGAGTCGCCGCGCGCGATCGCCGGCCAGCCGAGCGGCCTGCGGACGCGTGGGCGCCTCGAAGCGCCGACTGAACCAGCGGCGGGTCGCAGGATGAAATGGCGCGAGCGGATCAATCGTCGAACGGGCGCCCACGTCCTCATCTTATAATGTGGAGGTATTCATTCTCGGAACTGGGGGATTCATGGGTGACGCAGGTGAGGGTCTGATCGACGCGGAAGGGCGCATTCAGGAGCGCATGGAAGAGTTGGAGCGCGAGCGCACGCGCCAGAACCACGGCAAGATCGTCCGCGATCCGGAGAAGGTGCACGCGCTCGAGTCGCTGCGGCTCGCGCGCATGGAGCTCGATCGCCAGCTGGTCGCGACGACGCACGAGCGCCGGCGCGCGCAGCTGAATGAAGCGATCGCCGAAGTCGATCAGGCGCATGAAGGAAACCGAAGCGACGATGAAGTGACGGACGCCGGGTGAATCGCGGCCGTTCGCGCGTATCACGACGGCACCAAGCATCATTTCCATCCGGTTCGCCCGGTCGCTGGGTTACCTCGACTGGGCGTCCCAGCCCAATCCGTTCCGATCGTTTGCCGGCGCCGCCGTCGCCCTGCTTCCTCCGCGGCCAGTCGCCTCCGCTGAATCCGCACTCGTCAATCCTCAATCCACAATCGTCGGCTTCGTTCTTCGCCACGCGCTCGGCCTCTCGGCGTGGAAGCAGTTCGGCGCCTCGCGCTGGGCGCTGCGGGTCAATCCGTCGAGCGGCAACCTTCATCCGACCGAAGCGTACGTCGTCGCTGGCGAATCGGCCGGACTCGGCGATACGCCCGGCGTCTATCACTACGCGCCCGATCGCCACGCGCTCGAGCGGCGCTGCGCGTTCGACGCGGCGGCATGGCGGACGCCGCGGATGGAGGCGGACGGCTGGCTGGTCGCCCTGACGTCGATCCACTGGCGCGAGGCGTGGAAGCTACGGCGAGCGTGCGTTCCGCTACTGCCAGCACGACATGGGGCACGCGATCGCGGCCGTGCGCATGGCCGCGGCGATGGCCGGCGTGCGACGCGCGCGCTGCTGCCGGAGTGGTCGCAGCGCCGACATCGCCGCGCTCACCGGGTCATCGATCGCGACGAGGACTATCGTCGAGGCGGAACGCGAGGAGGCTGGCTGCCTCATGCCGATTAGTCGTCAGTCGATAGTCGTGAGTACGGAGTCTCGAGTCGTGAGTCGAGTCGTGAGTCGAGTCACGTCAGTCGAGAGGGTCGCAGCGTCCGTCGAGTCGTGGCGTGCGCTCCTGGCTGCCGTGCGCGCGGGGCTGTGGACGGGGCAGGCGAGTCAGCTCGAGTGAAGATCACACGACGTGGAGCTTCATCGACGAGATCGCCGCGGCGACGCGGGATCCCGGCCGCGAATCTCTGCTGCCTCCGTCCCTCCGTCCCATCCGCGCCCATCCTGCCGATCCCGGCCTCCCGTCCCGATCCTCCCCGATCCCGTCCCCACCATCCCGCTGGATCCTGCAGCGCCGCAGCGCGGTGGCGCTCGACGGCGTGTCCTCGATCGACCGCGAGAAGTTCATCGCCATGCTCTTGCGCGCCATGCCGGCGGCTGCGCCGCCGTGGGACGCCTTGTGGTGGGTCTGCGCGAATGCACCTCGCGCATCTTCGTGCATCGCGTCGATGGCGTCGCGCCCGGCCTCTATCTGCTCGCGCGCGATGCGGCGGCCGTCGATCGGCTGCGCGCCGCGTGCGGGCGCGAGTTCCTCTGGGAGCGGTGCATCCGGCGCTGCCGCTGTTTCTCCTTCGCGCGCGGCGATTGCCGCGCGCTGGCTCGTCGACTGAGCTGCGATCAGGACATCGCGGCCGACGGGTTCTTCAGCCTCGGGATGATCGCGGAGTTCGACGCCAGCGTGAAGGAGTTCGGCGCCGTCGTTCTATCGCCATCTGTTCTGGGAGTCCGGTGTCGTCGGGCAGGTGCTGTATCTGGAGGCCGAAGCCGCCGGCGCCCGTGCCACCGGCATCGGCTGCTTCTACGACGATCCCGTGCACGAGGTGCTCGGCATCGCCGATCACGCGCTTCCAGAGCCTGTATCACTTCACGGTTGGCATCCCGGTCGAAGACACGCGGCTCACGACGGAGCCAGGCTACGAATGGGAATCGCGTTGACCACATACGATCGGGAAGAAACCGCGGAGATCGCCGAGATCGCAGAGAACAAAATATCTCTGCGTGCTTAGCGCGCTCAGCGGTTTCTTCTTATCGTCGGCTGCCCTGCGAAGAAGAGGATGTCGTCGAGGCTGAAGCCAAGCTGCCCGGTGATCGCGCGCGCGAGCGTCGAGTGATCGTCTGTGAAATGCGGCAGGCAGATCGGCAACGGTCGGCACGGGGCTCGCGGCGGCGCGTTCGATGAGGTGCTCGTAATCGCGGACCATGACGTCGATCGTGTGGTTCACGCCCAGATGCGTGTCCCGCGCGTCCCAGCGCGTCGCGCAGCCGCGGGTCGTCGGCCAGCGTGCGTAGTGCGAGGGCAGCGAGTCGTGCTCGTCCAGCAGGTCGACTGCGATTGCGATCGGCTCCGCGGACGCGGGCGACGCACGCCGGCCGCGCGGATCGATGGCCGGAATGTCGACGAGATGGGCCAGATCGCTGATGACCGTCGGCTTTCCGGCCGCAAGGCATTGCACCCACGCCGCCGACGTCTCCAGCGCCGTCGGCCACCGCAGGCAGAGACAGGCGTCCGAGGCGGCCGAGGTACTCGCCGATCGCCTGATCCGGAATGTAGCCCGGCAACGTGGACGCGCGCCGACAGCGCCGCGGAAAGCCGCCCGTCATCGATCGCGGCACACTCCGGACGTGTCGCCGGCCAGCAGGAGGTGAACATCGCCGCGTTCGCCGGCGATCGTCTCGAACGCGCGCAGGATCACCTCGATCCGTTTTTCGGCGGTCATCTTGCCGAACGCGGCGAAGAGCACGGCGTTCTCGGGAACACCGAACCGCGGCGCGCACGCGCGCGCGCCGCCGCGTTGTCCGCCGACTCAAACGGCGCCGTGCCGAGGTGAATCGCCTCCACCGGCACGTCCGGAAATTCCTCGCGCAGATCTGCCGCGACGCGCGCGTTGTGGACCGCCACGCAACGCGCGGTGCGCATCACGACGCGCAGCATCGGCCAGCAGTAGTAGATCGGCCCGCCCAGGCCGGCCACGGCATACTCGACGAAGTCGCGTCGAGCGTGCGGGTGGTCGTGCCAGAATTCGCGCCGGTAGTCGTCGAACCGCTCCTGCTTGAGCAGGTCGTGTGCGCGCGCCTGGTGCAGGCGCGCATCGTGCAGCACGACGAGGCCGGGCAGGCGGCCATGTATCCCCACATGAAGTCGTGGCACGGCGCGTTGCCGAGTTGGTAGACGACGAGATTGTAGGGATCGCGACGCGCCTTCCAGAGGAAGTCGCCGGCAGTCTCGTTGGAAAAGCAGTCGATCGCGTGAGCGGGAGCCAGCCGAGGCACGAGGCTCGGCGCTGTAGGCGGCGATACCGGACCGAGCCGGCGGCAGCGGCGAGAACCAGGCGATGCGCACTGAATGTACGCGTCGTGGATCATTAGTCGTCAGGTGTCGCCACGTCAGTCAGCTCGGCAGTCTCGGGCGCTGCATCAGCTGCTCATCGAAGCTGAGAGCCTGCCGACTGCTGACAGCTGAGACCGACTGATCCAGCGCTGTTCTCAGTGTGTTAGCATCTGGGATTGGCTTGGGAAATCGTTCACAAGCCTACACAACTGTCTATGCAGGGCTGGCTTTCCATCCTCATCATGATCGCGCTCGGCGCCGGGTTCGCGCTGATCTCGGTCCTGCTTTCCAGCGTCCTCGGCCCGAAGAAACCGTCGCCGGAGAAGTCGGCGCCGTATGAGTGCGGCATGCCGGCGGTCGGCGACGCGCGCGAGCGGCAGTCGGTCAAGTTCTACCTCGTCGCGATGATCTTCCTGCTGTTCGACATCGAGGTCGCCTTCCTCTATCCGTGGGCGATGGCGCTCCGCGATCTCGGCTGGACCGGCTTCGTGCAGGTGCTGCTCTTCATGGCGCTGCTGCTCGCCGGCTACGTCTACGTCTGGCGCAAAGGGCGCGCTCGACTGGGGCACGAGATCGCTAGAAGCGACACGGTCGAGCGATTGATATGGGCCTAGAATCCGAGTTCGACATCCCCGGTGCTGACGACGACCGTGGAGAAGATGGTGCAGTGGGCGCGCCGCTCGTCGATCTGGCCGGTCACCTTCGGCCTCGCCTGCTGCGCGCATCGAGATGATGGCGATGAGCTGCTCGCGCTACGACATCGCGCGCTTCGGCGCCGAGGTGTTCCGCGGCAGCCCGCGCCAGTCCGATCTGATGATCGTCGCCGGCCGCCTCTCGCGGAAGATGGCGCCGGCGCTGCGCCGCATCTACGACCAGATGCCCGAGCCCGAAGTGGGTCATCTCGATGGGCGCCTGCGCGTCGATCGGCGGCGTCTTCGACAACTACGCGCTCGTGCAGGGCGTCGACCAGATCGTGCCGGTCGACGTCTACGTGCCGGGCTGCCCGCCGCGTCCGGAATCGCTCATCTACGGCATCGTCCAGCTCCAGCGGAAGATCGACCAGCAGAAGCTCGCGTAGATGGACGCGAACGCGCTCGTCGCGTCGCTGCAGGATGCGGTACCCGGCGCGCAGATCGAAGGCGCTGCCGAGCGTCGATCTGCAGACGACGATCTACGTGTCGCGCGACGCGCTGCCGGCGATCGCGCGTGCGCTGCGCGATCGGCCCGAGCTCGCGCTTCAACCTTGCTCGCCGAGCTGACCGCCGTCGACTTCTGGCCGCAGCGAGCCGCGCTTCGAGGTCGTCTACATCCTCGTGTCGATCGCCAACCGGCTGCGGCTGCGGATGAAGGTGCGGCTGTCCGGCGACGACCCGCACGTGGCGACGGTCAGCGGCGTCTGGCCGGCGGCCAACTGGCTCGAGCGCGAGGTCTGGGATCTGTTCGGCATCGCGTTCGACGGCCATCCGGATCCGCGGCGGCTGCTGATGCCGGAGGACTGGGAGGGCTATCCGCTGCGCAAGGACTATCCGGTGCAGATCCGGATGACGCCGCACGACCAGCGCAGGCGCTGCAGGTGACCGAGGAGGAGTTCCGCGCGAACGTGATGAAGGATCGGCTGACGCGCGGATGAGATGAGCGTCGCGCTGCTCCGGTCGACGCTCGACGACGGCCATCGCGCTGCACGAGCAGCGTCAGCGACGCCGATCCGCAGCCGGTGCTCGACGCCGCGGCGGCGATCGTCGGACGCGCTGCGGCGCGGCGGCAAGCTGCTCGTCTTCGGCAACGGCGGCAGCGCCGCCGACGCGCAGCACGTCGCCGCCGAGCTCGTCGGGCGGTTCACGCGCGAGCGCGCCGCGCTGGCGGCGATGGCGCTGACGACGGACACGAGCGTGCTGACCAGCGTCGCCAACGACTATGCCGTTCGACCGCGTGTTCGCGCGGCAGGTCGAGGCGCTGGGGCGCACGCGGCGACGTCGCGCTGGGCATCAGCACCAGCGGCGCGTCGCCGAACGTGGTCGCGGCGCTGGAGGCGGCGCGGGCGCTCGGCCTGCAGACGATCGCGCTGACCGGCGGCGACGGCGGCGCGGTCGGGCGGGCGGCGGCGATTCACGTGAACGTGCCGTCGGACGGCGACCGCGCGCGTCCAGGAAGTGCACCGCACGCTGCTGCACGTGATCTGCGACATCTTGAGAGCGAGATTCGACCGCCGAGGCTGAGACGCAGGAGTTGTGTCTCTGTGTCGCCACGCGGAGGTCGATGCCTGAAATTCGCACCGGAAACGATGACCGTCAACATGGGGCCGCAGCACCCCAGCACGCACGGCGTGCTGCGGCTGGTCCTCGAGCTCGACGGCGAGACGGTGCTGTCCGCGGCGCCGACCATCGGCTACCTGCACACCGGCATCGAGAAGACCGCCGAGCAGAAGAAGTGGCAGCAGGTCATCCCGCTCGTCGAGCGGATGGACTACCTGAGCGCGCAGTCCAACAGCATGGCGTTCTGCCTGTCGGTCGAGCGGCTGCTCGGCCTCGAGATCCCGGAGCGCGTCCGCGACATCCGCGTGCTCCTCGCCGAGCTGCAGCGCATCAACAGCCACCTGGTCTGGCTCGGCACGCACGGCATGGAAGTCGGCGCCGTGTCGGTGATGCTCTACTGCTTCCGCGAGCGCGAGCTGCTGCTCAACATCAACGAGCTGCTCGCCGGCTTCCGGCTGTTCCCGAGCTACATGCGCGTCGGCGGCCTGCGCGAGGATCTGCCGCGCGGCTTCCACGCCGCGGTCCGCGTCGTTTCTCGATCGGCTTCGTCCCGAAGCTCGACGAGTACGAAGACCTGCTGACGAAGAACGAGATCTACCTGAAGCGGACGCAGGACGTCGGCGTGATCTCGAAGGAGGACGCCGTCGCCTACAGCCTGGTCGGGCCGATCGCGCGCGCGGCGGGCGTCGACTACGACGTCCGCAAGTATCTTCCGTATCTCGGCTACGAGACCTACGACTTCGCCGTGCCGACGCAGACCGAGGGCGACGTCTACGCGCGCTACCTGGTGCGGGTCGCGGAGATGCGCGAGAGCGTGAAGATCTGCCGGCAGGCGCTCGACCGGATCACGCCGACCGGCGCGTTCGCGGTCGACGATCCGCGCATCACGCCGCCGCCCAAGGATCGCGTCTACACGGAGATGGAAGCGCTGATTCAGCACTTCCTGATCTACTCGCAGGGCTTCACCGTGCCGGCCGGCGAGGCCTACGTGCCGGTCGAAGGGCCGCGCGGCGAGCAGGGCTTCTACGTCGTGTCGGACGGCACCAACCGGCCGTGGCGCATCAAGTCGCGCGCCGCCGTCGCTGCTGGCGTGCCAGGCGCTCGAGCAGATGGTCGTCGGCGGGCTGATTGCCGACGTCATCGCCGTGATCGGATCGATTGACGTCGTGATGGGAGACGTGGACCGGTGAGCTTTCATCCGAAGATGGCCTACGGCGCGACCTTCCACAAGTCGTCGCGCCAGCTCGAGGACGAGCCGGGCCGGCCGTTCGTCTACACGCCGGAGAACCGCGCCCGCTTCGACGAGATCGTCACGCGCTATCCGCCGGATCGGCGGCGCTCGGCGGTGCTGCCGGCGCTCTATCTCGCGCAGCACCAGCAGGGCTACATCACCGCCAACGCGATTCGCCACGTCGCGGAGCTGCTCGGCATCACCCGCGCCGACGTCGAGGACGTCGTGTCGTACTACACGATGTTCTACACCCGGCCGGTCGGCAAGTTCGTCGCTCAACGTCTGCCGGACGCTGTCGTGCGCGATCAACGGCGCCGAGCGGGTCACCGAGGAGCTCTGCGGCGAAGCTCGGGATCAAGCCGGGCGAGACCGACGCGAGCGGCACGTTCACGCTGATGGAAGTGGAATGCCTCGGCGCCTGCGACCGCGCGCCGGCGGTGATGGTCAACGACGCGTGGCACGAGTGCCTGACGCCGGAGGACGCCGGCGAAGCTGATCGACGATCTGCGCGCGCGCGGCGAAGCGGCGCTGTCCGGCTGTCATCACGTCGATGCGAGACGGAAGTAGCTGCAGGCCGTCAGGGCTGGCCATGGCACTCATGCGAACCGGTCCTCACCAAATACGTCCGCGAGCCGAACTCCTTCACGCTCGATTTCTATCTGCAGCACGAGGGCTACGAGGCGCTGAAGACCGCGCTCGGCAAGACGCCCGACGAGATCATCGAGCTGGTCAAGGCGTCCGGCCTGCGCGGCCGCGGCGGCGCCGGCTTCCCGACCGGCATGAAGTGGCAGTTCGTCGACAAGAAGTCCGAGCCGCGCTACATCGTCTGCAACGCCGACGAGAGCGAGCCGGGCACGTTCAAGGACCATCTGCTGATGGAGCGCAATCCGCACCTGCTGATCGAAGGGTGCGCGATCGGCTGCTACGCGATCGGCGCGAAGGTCGCCTACATCTACATCCGCGGCGAGTTCTTCCACGTGCAGACGTCCTCGAGCGCGCGATCGACGAGGCCTACGCGCAGCGGGATCCTCGGCAAGAACATCTTCGGGTCCGGCTTCGACTGCGACGTCTACGTGCACCGCGGCGCCGGCGCCTACGAGGCGGGCGAGGAGACGGCGCTGCTCGAGTCGCTCGAAGGCAAGCGCGCGCAGCCGCGCAACAAGCCGCCGTTCCCGGCCGTGGTCGGCGTCTACGGCAAGCCGACCGCGGTGAACAACGTCGAGACGCTGTGCAACGTGCCGTCGATCGTCTCGCAAGGGCGCGGAGTGGTACGCGTCGCTCGGGCCCGAGAAGAACGGCGGGCCGAAGCTGTACTGCGTCAGCGGCCACGTCAAGCGGCCCGGCGTGTTCGAAGCGTCGATGAACATCACGCTGCGCGAGCTGATCGACGGCTACGCCGGCGGCGTGCGCGAGGGCCGGACGCTGAAGGCGGTGATCCCCGGCGGATCGTCGGTGCCGATCCTGATGCCCGATCAGCTCGACACGCAGGCGAGCTTCGACGCGATCCAGAAGGCCGGGTCGCTGCTCGGATCGGCGGCGATCGTCGTGCTCGACGACACGACCTGCATGGTCTGGCTCGCCGAGAACCTGCTGCACTTCTACCGCCACGAGTCGTGCGGCAAGTGCACGCCGTGCCGCGAGGGCACCGACTGGCTGCACAAGATCCTGCAGCGCATCGAGCGCGGCGAGGGGCAGATGCGCGATCTCGATCTGCTCGCCGAGCATCTCGGGCAACATCGCCGGCAAGACGCTGTGCGCGTTCGGCGACGCCGCCGTCACGCCGGTGCTGACGACGCTGAAGCATTTCCGGCACGAGTACGAGGCGCACATCAAGGAAGGCCGCTGCACGCTGCCGGCGCCGTGGCGGGCGCGGCATCCGGTGGGAGCGCACTGAGCATGACGCCGCTGCTCATCGCGCAGATCGTCCTGACGCTCTTCGTCTTCGTCGCGCTGCTGAGCTCGGCGGCGGCGATGGTCTGGGTCGAGCGCCGTCGTGGCGGCGCTGCTGCAGCAGCGGCTCGGCCCGATCCTGCGTCGGCTGGCAGGGGCTGCTGCAGCCGTTCGCCGACGTCATCAAGCTGATGTTCAAGGAGGAGCTGCGGCCGCGCGCGGCCGATCCGCTCCTGTTCGCGCTGGCGCCGATCATCTCCGCGACCGCCGCCTTCGCCGCCTTCGCGGTCGTCCCGTTCGGCGCGAGCACGACGCTCTTCGGGCTGCTCGACGAGCCGCTGCGGCTGCAGGTCGCCGACGTCAACGTCGCGGTCCTGGTGATCTTCGCGATCGCGTCGATGGGCGTCTACGGCATCGTGCTCGCCGGCTGGAGCTCGAACAGCAAGTACTCGCTGCTCGGCGGCCTGCGGTCGTCGGCGCAGATGATCAGCTACGAGCTGTCCTACGGCCTGGCGCTGGCCAGCGTGCTGCTCGATCGGCGAACTCGCTGTCGCTGACCGACGCTGGTGAACGCGCAGTCGGGGAGCCTGGTTCGGATTCATCCCGCAGCTGGTTCCTGTTCCTGCAGCCGCTCGGGTTCCTGATCTTCATGACGCGCGGGCGTCGCCGAGACCAACCGCGCGCCGTTCGACTTCCCGGAGGCCGAGCAGGAGCTGGTCGCCGGCTACCACACCGAGTACAGCAGCATGAGCTTCGCGATGTTCTTCCTCGCGGAGTACATCAACATGGTCACGGTGTCGGCGGTGGCGACCGACCTGTTCCTCGGCGGCTGGCATGGGCCGTTTCTGCCGGAGTCGCTCGGCTGGATCTGGTTCCTGATCAAGGTCGGCGCGCTGCTGTTCTTCTACGTCTGGATGCGGTGGACGCTGCCGCGCTACCGCTACGACCAGCTGATGGCGTTCGGCTGGAAGGTTCTGCTGCCGCTGTCGGTCGATCAACCTGCTCGTGACCGCGCGCCGGCGTGCTCTACTTTCGGGCTCTGATGACTGCTCGTTCTACTTGTTCGGCGCCGATCGCGGTCGTCGCGTCGCTGCTCGGTCATCGCGCAGCGCAACCCGATCTACAGCGTGCTGCTGCTGATCGCGTCGTTCGGCGCGCTGTCCGGGCTCTACGTGCTGCTCGACGCGCCGTTTGTCGCCGTCGATCCAGATCATCGTCTACGCCGGCGCGATCATGGTGCTGTTCCTCTTCGTCGGTCATGCTGCTGAACGCGCCGCACGAGGACACCGAGTACGACGAGCGCGTCCACCCGCTGCTGCGGCCCGGCCCGATGCGGTTCGGCGCGTTGCTCGCGCTGGTGCTTGGCGTCGAGCTCGTGCTGGGCGCTGAGCGACGCGGCGACACCGGCGCGCTTCAGGCGGCGCCGGCGACGACGTCGGTGGCGGCGATCGGCGCGCTCGCTGTTCACCGACTACGCGTTCCCGTTCGAGGTGACCTCGATCCTGATTCTGGTGGCGATGGTCGGCGCGGTCGTGCTGCGCGCGCGCGTGCGCGGATCGCGCGAGGCGAAGTGCTGATGGTCGCCCTCAACCACTACCTCGTGCTGTCGGCGATCCTCTTCTCGATCGGCACCGCCGGCGTGTTCGTGCGGCGCAACCTGATCACGATCCTGCTGTCGATCGAGATCATGCTGAACGCGGTGAACCTGACGTTCGTCGCGTTCGGCCGCGCGCTCGGCTCGGCCGACGGCCAGATCATCGTGTTCTTCGTGATGACGGTCGCGGCCGCGGAAGCCGCCGTCGGCCTGGCGATCGTGATCAGCGCTGTTCCGGCACAAGGAGTCGCTGAACCCGGATTCGTTCGCGAGCCTGAAATGGTGACGCACCTTCAACGCAAGACCGCGAGTCGCAAGGCTCGTCTCGGTATTCGCGTCTGCGTATCTGTGTCGTGGCCCCATGCTGCTGCTGATTCCGCTGCTCCCGTTCCTCGGCTTCCTGCTGAACGCCAGCTTCGGGCAGCGCGCTCAGCAAGGCGGCGTCGGGCGCGGATCGCGTGCGCGGCGATGGTCGGGTCGTTCGCGGTGTCGGCTGGCCGGCGGTGTGGCAGCTCGTCGGCGCTGCCGGCCGAATCGCGCGCGATCGCCAGACCGGTCTTCACCTGGATCACGTCCGGCGACTTTCACGGCGGCCTTCACGCTGCGGCTGGATCCGCTGTCGTCGGTGATGATTCTGGTCATCACCGGCATCGGCTCGCTGATTCACATCTACTCGACCGCCTACATGCACGAGGAGACGCGACCCGGAGTACGCGCGCTACTTCTCGTACCTGAACCTCTTCGCCGCGTTCATGCTCGTGCTCGTCCTCGGCGCGAACTTCCTGGTGATGTTCGTCGGCTGGGAAGGCGTCGGGCTCTGCTCGTATCTGCTGATCGGCTTCTGGTATCAGAAGAAGTCCGCGTCCGACGCCGGCAAGAAGGCGTTCATCGTCAACCGCATCGGCGACTTCGGGTTCATCCTCGGCGTGCTGCTCGCTCTTCGTGCGCTTCGGCACGCATCGACTTCCAGGAGGTCGCGCGCGCCGCCGCCGCGCTGAGCCCCGAGACCGCGTTCGGCACGCTGTCGCTCGATCACGCTGCTGCTGTTCGTCGGCGCGACCGGCAAGTCGGCGCAGATTCCGCTCTACATCTGGCTGCCGGACGCGATGGAAGGCCCGACGCCGGTCTCCGCGCTCATCCACGCCGGCGACGATGGTGACGGCCGGCGTGTACATGATCGGGCGCAACGCGGTGCTGTTCAGCCACGCGCCGCGAGACGCTGGCGATCGTCGCGGTCGATCGGCGCCGCCACGGCGCTGCTGGCCGGCACGATCGGCCTCGTGCAGAACGACATCAAGCGCGTGCTGGCCTACTCGACCGTCTCGCAGCTCGGCTACATGTTCCTGGCGATGGGCGTCGGCGCCTACGCCGCCGGCATCTTCCATCTCTACACGCACGCGTTCTTCAAGGCGCTGCTGTTCCTCGGATCGGGCGCGGTGATTCACGCGCTCGCGGGCGAGCAGGATCTGCGGCAGCATGGGCGGGCTGAAGAAGGACCTGCCGATCACCTGCTGGACGTTCCTCATCGGCGCGCTCGCGATTGCCGGCGTGCCGGGCCTCGCCGGGTTCTTCAGCAAGGACGAGATCCTCTATCGGACGTTCGCCGAGCGGCCACACGCTCGCTGTGGGTCGATCGGCCTGCTGACGTCGCTGCTGACGGCGATCTACATGTTCCGCCTCGTGTTCCTGGCCTTCCACGGCGCCAGCGCCAGCAGCTGCGGCCGTCGCAGCGAAGCGCCAGCACCCGGACCGCGCTGGCACGCACGGACACGGTGCACCTCGCACGACGCGCCCCCGCGATGGCGTTCGCGCTGATCGTCCTCGCGGTCGGATCGGTCGTCGCCGGCTACGCGGGCCTTCCGCACGCGCTCGGCGGCTCGAACCGGTTCGAGCAGCTTTCTGGAGCCGAGCTTCGGCGAAGTGCGCGACAGCGTCGGCGTCGGCCGAGGACGGCACCGAGCCGCGCTGATGGCTGGTGTCGATCGCGGTCGCGCGTCGCCGGCATCGGCGATCGCGCGTCTCTTCTTCCTGAAGCGGAAGCGACGCCGCGCGGGCAGCTGGCCGAGCGCTTCGCCGGCGTGCACCGCGCTGCTCGCTGAACAAATGCTACCGTCGACGAGATCTACGACGCGCGCCATCGTCCAGCCGATCCGCATCGTGTCCGGAGGACGGGCTGTGGAAGGGCGTCGACGTGCTGGCGCATCGACGGCGCGGTCAACGGCGTCGGCGCAGCTCGTCGGCGGCACGAGCGAGCGTCGCTGCGGCGCGCTGCAGACCGGATCGGTGCGCACCTATGCCGCGTCGCTCATGTCTCGGCGTCGTGTTGATCCTCGGCTATTACCTGTGGCGATGATGACTTTCCGATTCTCACCTCGCTCGATCGCTCTTGCCGATCGCCGGCGCGCTCCTGCTGCTCTTCGTGCGGCGACGATGAGCAGAACGCGGCCGTCGTCGCGCAAGATCGCGCTCGTCGTGTCGCTGCTGGTGTTCGCCGAGACGCTGCTGCTCTGGGCGCGGTTCAATCCGGCGTCGGCGGAGTTCCAGTTCGTCGAGCGCCACGCCTGGATCCCGGCGTTCGGCATCAGCTACGCCGTCGGCGTGGACGGCATCAGCCTGCTGCTGCTCGTGCTCGACCGGCTTTCTGACGCCGCTCGCGCTCCTCAGCTCGTGGGAGTCGGTCCACAAGAAGACGCGCGGCGTTCTGCATCTTCATGCTGCTGCTCGAGAGCGCGATGATGCGGCGTGTTCGTCTCGCTCGATCTCTTCCTGTTCTACGTGTTCTGGGACGCGATGCTGATCCCGATGTATTTCCTCATCGGCATCTGGGGCTACGAGCGGCGCGTCTACGCGGCGGTCAAGTTCATTCTCTACACGATGGCCGGCAGCGTGCTGATGCTGCTGGCCATTCATCGGGCTCGCCTGCTCCATGCACAGACGGCGACCGGCGCTACAGCTTCGACCTCGTCTGAGCTCTACGACATTGCAGGTTCCGCCGCAGCTGCAGTTCTGGTTCTTCCTGGCGTTCGCGCTGGCGTTCGCGATCAAGGTGCCGCTGTTTCCGTTTCACACCTGGCTGCCGGATGCGCACGTCGAAGCGCCGACCGCCGGGCTCGGTGATCCTGGCCGGCGTGCTGCTGAAGATGGGCACCTACGGGCTGGTGCGGTTCGCGTTCCCGCTGTTTCCGATGGCCGCGGCGCTCGTTCGCGCCCTACCTCGCGGCGCTCGCGGTGATCGGCATCGTCTACGGCGCGCTGGTCGCGATGGTGCAGCCCGACATGAAGAAGCTGGTGGCGCTATTCGAGCGTCAGCCACCTGGGTTTCGTCGTGCTCGGCATCGCGGCGATGAACACGCAGGGCGTGCAGGGCGCGGTCTACCAGATGCTCAACCACGGCGTCAGCACCGGCGGGCTGCTTCCTGATCGTCGGCATGCTGTCGGATCGCCGGCACACGCGGCCGATCGCCGAGTTCGGCGGGCTGAAGACGGTGATGCCGCAGGCTGGTCGCCGCGTTTCTGATCGTCACGCTGTCCTCGATCGGCCTGCCGGGGCTGAACGGCTTCGTCGGCGAGTTCCTGATTCTGCTCGGCGCGTTCGCGCTGGGATCCGCGGCTCGCGGCGTTCGCGGCGACGGGCGTGATCCTGTCGGCGACCTACATGCTCTGGATGTTCCAGCGGGTGAACTACGGACCGGTGACGAACGAGAAGAACGCGGCGCTCGACGATCTGCGGCCGCGCGAATGGGTGATCATCGTGCCGATCGTCGCGATGACCGTCCTGATGGGCGTCGTGCCGAACCTGTTCCTGCAGCCGATCGAACCGTCAGTACGAACGGATGGTCGACCGGGTGCAGCGCGCGGCGCGCGACGGAGATAGCAGACCAAGGATCAGAAAGCGCGAGATTCAGAATTAGTTCATGTCTGTCGCTCATTCAACGCCATCGTCCCGATGGCGTGCGTCGCCGCGGCGGCTCTGGCCGCGATGGTGGCCGAGGCGTTCCGTGCGCCTGGCGAGCGGATGCCGATCGCGCGCGCTCGGCGCCATCGGGCTGATGGGCGCGGCGTCGCCTCGTCGCTGCTTCTGTGGAATCGCAACGCCATCGAGCTTCGGTCGTGGTCGTCGCCGACAACTTCGGCCTGTTCGTCACCGGCGTGCTGATCGTGGTCGGCATCGCTGTCGCTGGCGATTTCGTCCGCACACGGTCGAGCAGCGAAGCGACTGCCGCAGCGGCGAGTACTACGCGCTGCATGCTGTTTTCGCTGGCCGGCATGATGCTCATGGCCACGGCGACCGACCTGCTGGTGATCTTCCTCGCGCTCGAAGTCCTGTCGCTCGCGGTCTACGTGCTCACCGGCATCCGGCGCGATTCGCCCGCGGCGGTCGAAGCCGCGCTCAAGTACTTCCTGCTCGGCGCGTTCTCCAGCGCGTTCTTTCTCTACGGCATCGCGCTTCACCTACGGCTTGACGGGCACGCACGAGGCTCGACCGGATTGGCACGTTGATGGCCAGCGCGCTCGCTCGCGCCGCCGATGCAGCTGCTCGCGGTCGGCCTGCTCCTCGTCGGCTTCGCCTTCAAGGTCTCGGCGATTCCGTTTCACATGTGGACGCCCGACGCCTACGAAGGCGGCGCCGACCGCGGTCACCGGCTTCATGTCCACCGGCGTGAAGGCGGCCGCGTTCGCCGCGTTCGCCCGCGTCTTCCTCTCTGCGTTCGAACCGCTCGCATCCGCAGTGGCGCGCCGCTGGTCTGGGCGATTGCCATGGCGACGATGATTGGCGGCACCGTGGTCGGCGTCGCGCAGACGAGCGTCAAGCGCATGCTTGCGTATTCGAGCATCGCGCACGCCGGTTACCTGCTCGTCGCGCTCGTCTCCGCCAACGACGTGGGCAAGGGAGCGGTGCTCTTCTACCTGCTGGCGTATGCGGTGACGAATCTCGGCGCGTTCGGCGTGGTCGCCGTCCTCGAGACCTCCGATCGACCGTTCGACCAGGTGCAGCGACTATGCGGGCCTGTGGAACGAGCGTCCTGGCGCTGGCCGCGTTGATGACGCTGTTCCTGTTGTCGCTGGGAGGCTTTCCACCGCTTCGCCGGGTTCATCGCCAAGTGGTACGTTTTCAGCGCTGCCGTCAGCGCGGGTGAAAACTGGCTCGCCATCGTCGGCGTGCTCTCGAGCGTCGTGTCGGTCTTCTTCTACCTCCGCATCGTGGTGATGATGTACATGACGCCTGCCGATCGGCCGGCGGCCAGGTCGACGATTCCGCTGGCGGCCTCGCATCGCGCTCGTCGCGTCGGCGGCCGCGCGGTGTTCTATCTCGGACTGCTCCCGGCCCGCGTCATCGAATGGGCGTCGGCGTCGATCGCCACAATTTTCTAGAAGTTCTCAGATCCTCAAATCCAAATTTGAAATCGTCTGTCTCAAAATTCCTCACATCCTCAGATTCGCACATCCTCAAATTCTCAAATCCTCAAATCCTCAAATCCGCGTCCTCGTTCTGCCATATGATCAGCACCGCGATGTCTCCGGAGACGCCCGAGCTACCGGCCGCTCGAGCGCTTCTGGCCGTACGCGGAACTGCCGGAGCAGCCGACCGACGAAGAGCTCGCGGCGATCGATCCGGATCTGCACGAGGCGCTCTTTGGCAGCCAGGCTCGGCCGTTTTCGATCACGCTGGTGTTTCCAGCTCGACCTCCCGCAATTTTCCCGGGCGCTCGAACTGGCGCAGGGTTCGGCCGAGTTCCGGGAGAACGGCAAGGGAGCGAATCTGAGGTATCGAGCGCGCTTCTGGTCGAAGCGATGCGGCCAGCCTGCGCGAACTGTTCGAAATCGTCGGGCCGTCGGATCAGACCGAAGTGCTGATTGACGATCGGCCCGTGCCCCACGCGCGCGAGCTGTGGCTCCCGCTCGTGTGGTTCCTGCTTCCACGCTGAGATTACGCCGTGCCGCCCATCAGCGAAATCGAACGCGACATGCAGCGCCTCGAGGCGTCGATCCAGCCAGCTCGAGGCCGAATACAACATGTTCTTCGCCGGCCGGCTTCCCAAACCGCCATGGGAGACGCGCAACCGCGTCGAAGCCATGATCAAGCAGCTACGATCGCGCCTACATCCAGAACTACGGCGATCGCTTCCGCTTCAGCACGCTGCAGTCGCGCTATCAGTCCTTCGTCGATCTCTGGGACAAGGCGCTGCGCGGGCGCGAGGAAGGCCGCGCCGTCGGTCCCTTCGCGGCGAAGCGTCGACAGAGCCGGCAGGCCCGCGCGGTCCGCCGAAGACAGAGTCGTGCACGTGACGGCGTTCAAGCGATCCGCTCAAGGAGATGGACAAGCTCCACGAGCTGTACAACTCGCTCGTCGAGGCCCGCCGCGAGATCGGCGAAGACGCGGTGCCGTTCCACAAGTTCGCCGACCTCGTGAAGAACGCAGGTGAAGAAGCTGACGCACGACGGCAGCGCCGAGGTCGCGTTCCGCGTGGCGGTGAAGGACGGGAAGGTGAACTTTACGGCGCGGGCGATGAAGGGCGAGGAGTAGAGAAGTGAGACCAGGAGATAGCCGGGCGCCCTGACGGACATCCGCGCTCGGCTTCTCGGGGCGTTAGACTTTGGTGACGTTGCCGGCCTGCGGGCCCTCGGGACCGTCAACGATCTCGAACTCGACCGCCTGGCCTTCTTCGAGCGAGCGGAAGCCGTCGCCCTGAATCGCCGAGTAGTGCACGAAGACGTCACTGCCTCCGTCGCGCTCGATGAATCCGTAACCCTTGGCGTTGTTGAACCACTTGACCTTGCCTGTGATGCGCATCGTTCTTCTTCCTGCTTGCTGGACGCGCGTCGTCGGCGCGTCAGTGAACCAGCCCCGGCAGCTCATTGGCCGAAGCAAAAAAAGGCCGCAGCTGTTGCGGCCTTTCCCTTTCGGCGCCAGGCCCGCCCGGCGTCGACAGAGATAATACTGGACTTTGCTCCATATGCCAAGAGCCCTGCTGAGCGTCTCGGACAAGACCGGTATCGTCGACTTCGGCCGCGGCCTGGCCGCCGCGCGGCTTCGAGCTCGTGTCGACCGGCGGCACCGCGCAGCGCGCTGGCCGGACGCCGGCCTGCGCCGTGACCAACGTGTCGGACGTCACCGGTTTTCCCGAAATGATGGACGGCCGCGTCAAGACGCTGCATCCCGACGCTCCACGGCGGCATCCTCGCGCGCCGCGACCATCCCGACGACCTGGCGGCGCTCGCCGCGCACGGCATCGGCCTCGATCGACGTGGTCGTCGTCAACCTGTATCCGTTCGTCGAGCAGCCGCGAACCCGGCGATCGCCGTTCGACGAGCTGGTCGAAGCAGATCGACATCGGCGGGCCGTCGCATGGTCCGCGCGGCGGCCAAGAATTTCCGCGACGTGCTCGTCGTCGTCGATCCGGCGGACTATCCGCGCGCTGCTCGCGGCGCTCGACGACGACGCCGACGCCTCGCGTTCCGGTTCGAGCTCGATGCGGAAGGCGCTCGCGCACACCGGCGCACTACGACACGCGCGATCGCGGCGACGCTGGTGACGGTCGAGCGCGACGGCGGCGATGTTCGACGCGGCAGCCGCGTCGACGCTGCGATCCCTACGGCGGCGTCTGCGGCTCGCGCTCGAGAAGATCCGCGACCTGCGATACGGCGAGAATCCCGCATCAGCCGGCCGCGTGGTATCCGAGCGTCCGGCGTCAGCCGAGCGTCGGCTTCAGCGGCGCCGACGATTCTTCAGGGCAAGGAGCTCTCGTACACGAACCTGCTCGACCTCGACGCCGCCGCGCGCATCGTCCTCGAGTTCGACGAGCCGGCGGCGGTCGTCGATCAAGCACACGAACCCGTGCGGCGCGGCGATCGGGCGATCGGCCGCCGACGCCTACGTGCGCGCGCGCGATGCCGACAGCCGTGCCGGCGTTCGGCGGCATCGTCGGCCTCAACCGCGCCGATCGATGTCGCCGACCGCCGAGGCGATCGTCTCGACGTTCATCGAAGCCGTCATCGCGCCGGCGGTCGACGACGCGGCGCGCGGCCGGTGCTCGCGACGAAGGCGAACATGCGCGTCGTCGACGGCCGACTTCGATCCGGCGCTGCAGCGACGGCGTGCGTCGACGTTCCGATCGATTCTCGGCGGCGATGCTCGTGCAGCAGCGCGACCGCGTCGTCGAAGCGGCGAGCCCGTGGAGCGCCGGCGCGCTGCCCGAAGGGCTCGCGCGTCGTCACGAAGCGGCAGCCGACGGCGAGGAGTGGGAGGCGCTGCGCTTCGCGTGGCGCGATCTGCGCGCACGTGAAGTCGAACACGGTGATCTTCACCGACGCCACAGCGGACGCTCGCGATCGGCGCCGGTCAGATGAGCCGCGTCGACGCCGTCAACGTCGCGGTGATGAAGGCGCAGAGCGCCGAGTCGCTCGCTCGCGGGATCGGTCGCGGCGTCCGACGCGTTCTTCCCGTTCCGCGACGGGCTCGACGC
>ERZ1370068.6482-contig-5463_pt1 | contig 66456 bp, 70 predicted proteins | sample MGYA00561227_ERZ1370068 | MGnify/ENA primary metagenome ERZ1370068 (study PRJEB38410, sample SAMEA6850437) | metagenome | study: Metagenomic assessment of the ecological functions of the soil: analysis of the soil microbiota associated with the... | reverse complement strand
ATTTGCCCGCGCCGGAGGCAAAAGCGTGCCAAATTAGAGCAACCTCGCGGTAGCACCCGTCGCAGTTGGCGCCCCAGGTCACATTTTCCTTTGACGAGCACGCGATGTGACTGACAACCAGTCAACGCTATCGCGGCCGACTGAACATCTCTCGGCAATGTTGCCGACTTCCCGATCGTGAGAACGAATACAATGATGCGTAGACTTGTGCGGGTCTCCTCCCTGCTGGCAATCGCGCTCCTTCACCACCTGCAATGGTATACGCGTTCGTGTTGGGAGTGTTCCGCCGAATGCTGACGGCAACATCGCGGTTCGCCCGCTCTCCTGTCGCGGGCAAGAGGCACCCCTCGATGCCGCAGCGGACCGGCCTTGTCTGGACCACGTGGCCCGGCAAAGGCCACAAGGTGCTCCTGGGCCGCAAGGTTCTTTCTGACCGCAAGGAGCGACAGGGCCAGCTTCATCCGGCGGGCTCGGCAGGCGTCGCGATCCGTTCTTTGAAGTGCGGACTGACAGTGGAACAGTGGTTTGTTGACACCACTCATGCGTCGCACTGTGCATAGACGCTTCACGTTTACAGCGCTGTCACCAAGCAACGATAAACCAGTCGTGGAAATTTTTCGTGGCAACGATCAAGAGGCTTCTGAGGATCACAGATAGTGCTGAAACACTAATACCGGCTGAGGGTTCATACAGTGCGTGCACGATGCCGTCCGGATCGATACGTTCATTGTGGCCACGGCCTTATCATCAACGGTGTTCCAACCGATCAGGGCGGTTGTAAGTATAGTTATCGCTTCGCTGCGCATTGAGTAGCGTAGTGGCGACTTAGAACCCGCCTTCCCTACCGAAGTGGCTCCCAACTCTGATGCGCTGCGGGAGCAATCCAAGGCGTGTCTCGAGACCCGACCAACACTCCGGCACTGGGCCTCCTCTCACGGTACCGAGACCGCCGCCACGGCCGGTCCACTTTGAATCGCCCGCTCGCCGGTAGCGTTTGACTCTCGCCGCGACCCGCGATGGAAGGGCGCGGTGCCGGACGGCCTCGAAGATCGACATCGGGTGCGGCTATGCCAAGCGCGAGGGTTTCATCGGGGTCGACAAGGACGCCGTTCCCGGCGTCGAGCACCGGGTCGACGTCGAGCGCGAGCCTCCTGCCCTTCGCCGACCGCAGCGTCGGCACGATCTTCACCTCGCACTGCCTCGAGCACCTCGCCGACCAGGCGCTGATCTTCCACGAGATGAGCCGGGTCGCGACGGACGGCGCCGACGCTCGAGATCTGGACGCCGTACGCGTGGACCGACGAGGCCTTCATCTATACCCACCGCACGTTCTTCACCGAGCTCCACTACACTCCACCCGTGCGTCATGTTCCCCGACCACTGGAAGGACATCCTCGGGCGCGACGTGGCAGCTCCGCGAGTTCCAGTTCGTCGTGAGCGAGACGGTGCAAGCCGGACCTCGCGCGGAACGGCGTCAGCCTCGACTTCGCGCTCGAAGTACCTGAAGGGCGTCGCCGGTCGAGTTCGGCACCCACATCACGATCTGGCACGACGGGCGCGCCGGCACCGAGCCCGCCGCGCCGCACCTGCGTCGACGACCCGCGACGGCGCGCGGCGACCGATCGAGGCCCGACGAGCAGCATCCGCGGCCGCCCGCGTCGTGCAGGCGGATCGCGCGCGGCGTGCGGCGTGGCTCCGCGTCGTCTCGCGGTCGCGCCGGCGGATCAGCTGTACCGCAACGGCTACTCGGTAGGGCCGTCGGCGATCGCCGCCCGGGCATCTACACCGACTCGCCGATGGGCCGTATCGTCACGCTCCGTGCTCCTCCACAACACGCTCCGACCCCACGAAGGAGATGCGCATCGAGGCCTTCGTCGACACGGGCGCCGGCTGGTTGACGTTGCCCAATGGCGTGGCGCGACCGTCTCGGCGACCTTCCCGCTGATTCGCACGGAGCAACTGGAGACCGCCGATCAGCGCGTGATCCCCGGGGAAGTGCGCGGTCCAGTGACGATCAGATCGAGGGCTTCCGTCCGATCGTGAGCGAGGTCATCTTCATGGAGATGGAGTCGCGCGACGGGCGACCACGATCCACTGCTCGGCTATCGTCGCTCGAGCATCGAGCGCGGCCGTCGACATGGTTGGGTCACCGATTGGTCGCCGTGCGCTACGTCGACGCGAAAGTCGCGCGCGCCGCCTAGCCTGCCGCGCGCGGCTCGCCAGCCATCGCGACGATGACCCTCGAGGAGCTCCACCCGATCGTCCGGGCCGAGCACACCATCGTCGACGAGCGCGAGATAGCGTTCGGCCGTGTAGCGGGCTCGCGCGCCGGAGCACCTGGGGTCATGGGGAGAACGGTAGCGAGTTCACCGTAGACTGAAAAGCTCTACTGGAGCCGAGGCACGACGCGGCGGAAGACCGCGTGCTCGTAGCGCGAGCGCCTCCGCGAGCGGCTTCCCGGCCGTGGCGCGCACGATCTCGGTCTGCAGCAGCAGACCGCGGCGCGGCAGCTGCGCGAGCTCGGCGGCGACGGCCTCGGCGCGCGCGAGCGCCGTCGCCGTCGTCGACGACCTCCGCGAGCATGCCGAGGCGATGGGCCTCCTCGGCGCCGATCTCGCGCGCCGTGAGCGCGAGCTCGCGCGCCGGACCGTCGCCGACCGCGGCGCGGAGCGCGGCGAAGCCGCCGGCGGCGCCGAACTTCACCTCCGGCATCGCGAAGCGGGCGCCGCGTCCGGCGATCCGGACGTCGCACGCGAGCAGCGAGCCCGAGGCCCGCCGCCGAGCGCGCTCCTTCGACCGCCGCGACGAGCGGCTTCGGAAAGCGCCGAGCGCGTCGAAAGCACGGTCGTCGAGTCGACGATCTCGCGGCGGTTGGCGGCGTCGCCGCCGAAGCGGCTCACGTCCATGCCGGCGCAGAAGTCGGGCGGCGCGCCGGTCACGACGACGCACGCGACCGCGTCGTCGGCGCCGAGCTCGGCGAGCGCCGCGGCGATGCCGCGTCGCATCGCGAAGCTGAGCGCGTTCCGCTTGGCGGGACGCGCGAGCGTGAGGAGATCGCAAAGCCGTCGCGGCGCGCGACGGCGAGCTCGTCGGTCTGAAGCGTCACGCGCGGTCTCTCGCCCACGCCCGCAGCTCGGTCAAGAACGTGCGCGTGCCTGGCGTTCGCGTCGCTGCACCGACGACGCAGATGACGCCGACGCGATGCCGGCACCGCACACGACCGTCTCGCCAGCCCTCGCCGACGCGCTCGAGCGCACCATGCGCGACCTGCGGCGCGTGGACGAGCCGCCGCCCCCGCTGCACGCCGTTCCGCCTGCCGTTCGCGATGGACAGCATGCCGTTCGAGCACTGGCTGCAGCTCGTGCTGCGTGCCGCGCATGCGGGAGATCGCCGCGACCGGCGCGCCGCTGCCGCCGCGGAGCAAGCTCGCCGCGCACGCGGTCCGCGAAGCTCGACGGCCGCGACGACATGCGGCCCCGTCGATCGACGTGCTGCGTGCGATCGACGTCCTCGTGCCACGACGCCGCCGACCGCGCGCGCAGTGCGACAGGCGCCGCCTCGGCCTGGCGCGGCGCTCACTGTCTCGTGCTTGGCGGCGTGGGCGTTGCGTCGTCCGCTCTGGGTCGGCGACGCGCGCGGCGCGGACGGCGACCGGGCTCTTCCCCGGCCACGCGTCGTGCAGAACCTACACCGGGAGCATCGCGCCCGACACCGAGTTCCGACCGCTCCGGATCACGATCGTAGCGACCGTCGCCGGCGACGGCACGATCCGCGCCGACCGACGGCGACTTCGTGGTCACTGCGCTCGCGCTCGCCGTGGGCCGCGGCCCGACGGGTCCGCTCCGATTCCTCTGTAAGACGCCGCCGATACCGGACCACATCGTCGACTGGCTCGCCAACGTGGGCGTGACGCGCGGCCCCGCCGCCGAGCGTGCCGCGACCGAAGCCGTCGCAGTCGTCGCCGCCGCGACCGCCTGCCCGCACGCGCGAGGAGCTCCACGAGCTTCCGGCGACGCGCACCGCGGCGCGGGCCGACCGCTCGCTCGACGTCATGCCGATGACGCCGGGTTGCGGCGCCCGCTGGTGATGGTCGTCGTCCTGCTCGCGGGGCGTCCCGTGACCACACGACCCGGCGATTCGCAGGTTGCTGAAAAAGGGCCATCTGCGTCGTTGCTCCCTCCTTCGCTTTGTGCGGCGTAGCCCGTTACGCCTCCGCGCTCAGTCAGTCGCGCCCCAGCATCTGACCCTTTTGAGCAACCGTTTGCCGCACTGGTCGCTCGGTGAGGCTTCGTGCCTGCTTCGCTCCCGGCCTTCAATCTCAGACAAGCCGATACTCAGAAGTGAAATAGCTGGGCGTGAGCCGCGGCGAACGCCCACATCGCGCACGAGGCACCCTCGGCGGGTCGCTCAAAAGGTCGAGATGCTAGGCGCGAGGGAAAGAGCGCTGGAGGCGCAGCCGGAGCTACGCCGCGCAAGCGAGTCGACCACCCTCCCGGATGCACGGCGAGCAACGACGCAGATCGGCCTTTTCAGCGACCTTCGCCCGCGCGCTCGCCCGGCGCCACCCCGCCGCGCGACCGCCACCCAGCCGCGTCGGTCGGCGATCCGGCCGACATGGCCCGCCGGGCAAGCGCCCCTCCCCCGCGCGCCACGCGGGTCCGGTCCCGGAGATGGCGTCAATACCGGTGACAAGCGGCGGAGGCTCTCGGCGACAGCGCCGTCGCGCTTGCCAGCCCTTTTGTTGACATCGCCGCGCGTTGCACAGAGTATTCGCCTCTTTCCCTGGGCTCGCCCAGCGATCGCGCCCATGAGCAGTCAGGACATCGTCACGCGCACCGATCGGCACCTGATGGCCACGTACCTGCGGGCGCCCGGTGCGCGTTCGTCCGCGGCGACGGCGCGCGGCTCTGGGACGCCGACGGCAAGCGAGTACCTCGACCTCTTCGCGTGCCTCGCGGTCACCAACCTCGGGCACGCGCCGCGCGCCGTCGCCGAGGCGATCGCCGCGCAGACCGCGAAGCTCTTCCACGTCTCGAACCTGCACTACTGCGAGCCGCAGGCGCGGCTCGTCGAGCTGCTCTGCGCGCACTCGTTCGCCGACCGGGTCTTCCTCTGCAACAGCGGCGCCGAGGCCAACGAGGCCGCGATCAAGCTGGCGCGGCGCTGGGGCCACGCGAACGGCGGCAGGCGCGCTTCGAGATCGTCTCGGCGCTCGGCTCGTTCCACGGCCGGACGCTCGCGACGCTCACCGCGACCGGACAGGAGAAGGTGCGGGTCGGCTTCCAGCCGCTGCCGGCGGGCTTCCGCTACGTGCCCTACGACGACCTCGCGGCGCTCGACCGCGCGCTCACCGACACGACCGCGGCGCTCCTGCTCGAGCCGATCCTCGGCGAGGGCGGCGTCGTCGTGCCGAGCCCCGAGCTACCTCGTCGGGCGCGCGGCAGCTCTGCGACGAGCGCGGCGTGCTGCTGATGCTCGACGAGATCCAGGTCGGCATGGGCCGGACCGGGACGCTCTTCGCCTACGAGCAGCGCGGCATCGTGCCCGACGTCATCACGCTCGCCAAGGCGCTCGCGAGCGGCATCCCGATCGGCGCCTGTGCTCGCGCGCGAGCGAGGTCGCCGCGTGCTTCGGCTCCGGGCGCGCACGGCTCGACGTTCGGCGGCAACGCCGTCGCGCGCGGCCGCCGCCGTGAAGACGCTCGAGATCATGACCGCGCCCGACTTCCTGCCGGGCGTCCGCGACGCGGGCGGCGCACTTCCGCGCCGGCCTCGACCGCATCGCCGCGCGGAGCCCCAAGGTGAAGGCGTGCGCGGCCGCGGGATTCATCCAGGGGCTGCAGCTCGACCGAGCCGGGCGGCGCCGATCGTCGCCGCCTGCCTCGCGCGCGGCGTGCTCATCAATTGCACCGCCGACACCGTGCTGCGGCTCCTGCCGCCGCTCGTCATCACCGAGGCCGAGATCGACCAGGCGCTGGCGATCGTCGAAGAGGTGCTGTGCGCATGAAGCGCGACTTGCTCCGCGTCGGTCGACCTGACGCGCGACGAGTGTCATGGCAGCTCTTCGCGCTCGCGACCGAGATCAAGACCGCGCTCCGCTCCGGCAAGCCGCGCGCCGCTGCTCGCCGGCAAGACGCTCGCGATGATCTTCGAGAAGCCGAGCCTGCGGACGCGGGTGAGCTTCGAGACCGGCATGTTCCAGCTCGGCGGCCACGCCATCTATCTCGCGCCGTGGGACATCCGGCTCGGCGAGCGCGAGACCGTCGCCGACGTCGCCCGCAACCTGGCGCGGGTCGTCGACATGATCGTCGCGCGCACGTTCCGCCACGCGGTGCTCGTCGAGCTCGCCGCGCACGCGAAGGTGCCGGTGATCAACGGGCTCACCGACCTGCACCATCCCGTGCCAGGTGCTCGCCGACCTCTTCACGCTGGTCGAGCACCGCCGGAAGCTCGACGAGCTGCAGGGTCGTCGTTCATCGGCGACGGCAACAACCTCGTGCACTCGTGGATGGAGGCGGCGACGCTCTTCCCGTTCACGTTCGCCGTCGCCTGCCCGACCGGCTACGAGCCGGACACCGAGCATCGTCGCCGACTGCCAGAGCGCCGGCGCGCGGATCGAGGTCACGACGTCGGTCGCCGACGCGGTCCGCGGCGCCGACGTCGTCTACACCGACGTCTGGACCAGCATGGGCCAGGAGGACGAGACGCCGATGCGCCGCGACGCGCTTCGCCGAGCTACCAGATCAACGACGACGTCATGCGCCACGCCGCCAAGGACGCGCTCGTGATGCACTGCCTGCCGGCCCATCGCGGCGAGGAGATCACCGACGCGCGTGCTCGAGGGCCGCCAGTCGATCGTCTTCGACCAGGCCGAGAACCGGCTGCACCTCCAGAAGGCGCTGATGGCGTGGCTCGCACCGGGAGAGCGCCAAATGAGCGACGGCATCCAGAAGATCGTGCTGCGCCTATTCAGCGGCGGGCTCGACACGTCGGTCATCCTGCGCTGGCTGATCGAGCAGCTACCACTGCGAGGTGGTCGCGTTCTGCGCCGATCTCGGCCAGGCCGAGGAGCTCGCGACCGTGCGACGAGCGCGCGCTCGCGACCGGCGCCGACGAGCGTCGTCGTCGACGACCTGCGCGAGGAGTTCGTGCGCGACTTCGTCTTCCCGATGATGCGCGCGAACGCCGTCTACGAGGCCGGCTATCTGCTCGGCACCTCGATCGCGCGGCCGCTGATCGCCAAGCGGCAGATCGAGATCGCGCGCGAGACCGGCGCCGACGCGGTCGCGCACGGCGCGACCGGCAAGGGCAACGACCAGGTCCGCTTCGAGCTCACCTACTACGCGCTCGAGCCCGAGCATCACGGTGATCGCGCCCTGGCGCACCTGGGACCTCGACTCGCGGACGGCGCTGATCGCCTACGCCGAGCAGCACACGATCCCGGTGCACGGTGACGCGCGAGAAGCCCTACAGCTCCGACCGCAACCTCCTCACATCAGCTTCGAGGGCGGCATCCTCGAGGACCCGTGGATGGAGCCGTACGCCGACATGTTCCTGCTCACGACCGATCCGACGAAGGCGCCCGACCAGCCGGAGTACGTCGAGATCGACTACGAGGCCGGCGACCCGGTGGCGGTGAACGGCGAGCGCTCTCGCCCGGCCGCGCCTGCTCGCGCGAGCTCAACACGATCGGCGGCCGCCACGGCGTCGGCCGGCTCGACCTCGTCGAGAACCGCTACGTCGGCATGAAGTCGCGCGGCGTCTACGAGACGCCGGGCGGCACGCTGCTGCTGCGCCGCGCATCGCGCCGTCGAGTCGCTGACGCTCGACCGCGAGGTGATGCACATCCGCGACGCGCCTCGTGCCGCGCTACGCCGAGATGGTCTACTACGGCTACTGGTTCACGCCCGAGCGCCGCATGCTGCAGGCCGCGATCGACGAGTCGCAGAGCTCGTGAACGGCACGGCGCGCGCTCAAGCTCTACAAGGGCAGCGTCACCGTCGCCGGCCGGAAGCGCGGCGCGCTCGCTCTACGATCCGTCGATCGCGAGCTTCGAGGCGGGCGGCGTCTACAACCAGGCCGACGCCGAGGGCTTCATCCGGCTCTCCGCGCTCCGTCTCCGCATCCAGGCGCTCGTCGCCAAGCGCGCCGCGAAGCAGAGCATAGCGCACTCATGGCGAGCCAGAAGTCGAAGCCCTGGGAAGGACGATTCGCCGCGGCGACCGCGCCGATCGTCGAGGAGTTCACCGCGTCGATCCAGGTCGACAAGCGGCTCGCGCCGTACGACATCGCCGGCTCGCTCGCGCACTGCCACATGCTGGTCGCGTGCAGCATCATCCCGCGCGGCGGACGGCAAGAAGATCGTGCAAGGCCTCACCGAGATCGAGAAGGAGATCGCCGCCGGCGAGTTCGTCTTCACGCCGTCCGACGAGGACATCCACATGGCGATCGAGCGCCGGCTGATCGAGAAGATCGGCCCGCCGGCGGCCGCCTGCACACCGCGCGCAGCCGGAACGACCAGGTGGCGCTCGACCTTCGCCTCTTCGTGCGCGCCGAGATCGGCGCGATCATGAAGACGATCACCGCGTTCCAGAAGGCGCTCGTGGCGCTCGCCCGCGAAGCACGCCAAGGTCGTGATGCCGGGCTACACGCACCTGCAGCGCGCCCAGCCCGTGCTCTTCGCGCACCACCTCCTCGCCTACCACGAGAAGCTCGAGCGCGACGGCGAGCGCTTCGCCGACTGCCGCCGGCGCGCCGACGTCCTGCCGCTCGGCGCCGGCGCGCCTCGCCGGCACGACGTTCCCGATCGACCCCGAGCAGGTCGCGCGCGAGCTCCGCTTCGCGCGCGTCGCGACCAACAGCCTCGACGCCGTCTCCGAGCGCGACTTCATCGTCGAGTTCCTGGCCGGCGGGCGCGATCCTCGCGACGCATCTCTCGCGCCTCGCGGAGGAGCTCGTGCTGTGGTCGTCGAGCGAGTTCGGCTTCATCACGTTCCCCGACGACTTCGCGACCGGCAGCTCGATCATGCCGCAGAAGAAGAACCCCGACGTCGCGGAGCTGGTGCGCGGCAAGACCGGCCGCGTCTACGGCAACCTGATGGCGATGCTCACCATCATGAAAGCGCTGCCGCTCGCGTACAATCGCGATCTCCAGGAGGACAAGCCGCCGCTCTTCGACACGCGTCGACACCGGTGAAAGGCTGTCTCGCGGTGCTGACCGCGCTGCTGCCGCGCCTGACGATCAACGCCGACCGCATGCAGGCGGCGACCTCCGACGGGCTACCTGCTCGCGACCGACGTCGCCGACTATCTCGTCACCAAGGCATGCCGTTCCGCGAGGCCCACCACGTCGTCGGGCGCGCCGTCCGCCAGTGCCTCGCCGAGAACCGCCCGCTCGAGAGCCTCACCCAGCGCGAATGGCAGGAGCTCTCGAAGGTCTTCGGTCCGGACCTCCGGGAGTGGCTGTCGCTGGACGCCGCGCCTCGCCCGGCGAGTCGCGGGCGGCGGCACAGCGCCCGCGAACGTCGCGCGCCGGCTCCGCGGTCTCTGACGATGCGCCGCGCTGGTGGTGATCGGACTCGTCCTGGCGATCGTCGGGTCGGCGTGCGGTCGGAAGACCATGCCGAAGCCGCCCCAGTACGTCGCGCCGAAGCCGGTCAGGAGCTCTCGCTCGCCACCCAATCGGGCGGCATCCTCGTCCGCTGGTCGCGGCCGACCGAGTACGTCGACGGCGGCACGATGGAGGACCTCGGCGGCTTCGTGGTCGAGCGCAACCGGTACAACTCGCCCTTCGAGGAGATCGCGCCGCGTGCCGGTGACCGATCGGGGCCGCTTCCAGAAGGCGAAGCGCTTCGACTACGTCGACACCCAGCTCTTGCCGGGCGCCGTCTATCACTACCGCATCGTCGCGTTCACGACCGACGGCTACTTCAGCACCCCTCCGACGCGGCGGAGATCGAGTGGAATCCGCCAGGGCCAGCGGGTCGTCCTCGCCCGCGCCGGCGCCGACCGAACGGCCCTGACGGCCGCCTGATTTCGCTACGGACGCGGCCGCGGGTGCCGTGCGAGGACGTAACTGCATCCCGCGCGCGCAGTGCCCCGCCAATCGGAGGCTCGAAGATGCGTCGGATCAGCGCCCTGATCGTCGTCGGCGTCCTTGCCGTCGCTCTCCTCCTCGCACGCGACCCAGAACGTCTGCGTCGCACGGAAGGAGCAGTGCGTCAGCAAGCGCACCGCGGCAACCCTCAAGCGCCAACGAGCGCGCGAGAAGCGCGGCGTCGACCTCGATCGCGGATCCGGCGACCCAAGCGTGCCTGCAAAAGGCGCAGAGCTCCGTCTCGACGGCGGCGCCGTGCCAAGCAAGGGGTGCTTCGCCAAGCTCGAGCCGAAGTATGCGGGCGCATGCCTCACGACCGGCGACACCGCCGCCGTCGCCACGCGACGTCGACGACTACGTCGAGGGCGCGGTGACCGCACTCGACCCGGCTATCCCGCCGCAGTCAAGAACGCCTGCTCGGCCGCCAAGAAGAAATGCGTGAGCAGCTCGCGGTGGGCGCCCTACGTGTCATGCCAAACACAACAAGACCACCGTCGACGAGGTTACGAACCTCTCGATCTGTCTGCAGAGGGCGAGGGATCGTTTTCGACGGACGCGACGTCTGGCAGCGGGTGCTTTGGGCAGGCCGAAGCGAAGTTCGCCGGAACGTGCCTCACGACCGGCGACACGCGCGCCCTCCGTGATCAAGCGCTGGCGTTCGTCGCCGACGTGGTGTGTGCGCTCGACAAGCGCGACCTGTCCGACGCCGACCGCGACGCCGAGCGCCGCCCCCGAGCTTCGCCTGCTGCGGGCTGCCGAACGGATCCTGCGCCGACATCCCGCCGGCACCGGCCGGCGATTGTGCGCTCGGCGGCGGCGGGATCTTCCTGGGCTACGTGTGCCTACCCGGGAGGTCTGCGGCCCGCCGCCGCCGACCCCGACCCGAGCCGACTCCGTAACGGCGACGTCCGAGGACGCCCGCGACTGGCGGGGACGAGTCGCGGCGGCGTATGGTCGCCCGATGGCGAACGTCGTCCGCATGACCAAGATGCACGGCATCGGCAACGACTACGTCTACGTCGACTGCCGCGACGCGCGACCTCGCCGATCCGCCGCGCCTGGCGCGCGCGGTGGCGCGCCGGCATCACGGGATCGGCTCCGACGGCCTGATCCTGGTGCGCCCGTCGGCCACCGCCGACTGCCGGATGGAGATGTACAACGCCGACGGCAGCCGCGGCGAGATGTGCGGCAACGGCATCCGCTGCGTCGCCAAGTACGTCTACGACCGCGGCTCGCGACGCCAACCCGATGCGCATCGACACCGATGACGGCGTGAAGACGTTGACGCTCGCGCTCGACGCCGGCGGTCGCGTCGACGCCGCCACCGTCGACATGGGCGTGCCCGTCCTCGACGGCCCGCGCATCCCGGTCGCGAGCGAGGGCCGCGTCATCGACCAGCCGCTCGAGGTCGCCGGCGATGACCTGGCAGCATCACCTGCGTCTCGATGGGCAACCCGCACTGCGTGGTCTTCGTGCCCGAGGTCGCGGCGCTCGACCTCGCCGCGCATCGGACCCGCGTTCGAGCACCATCCGTTCTTCCCGAAGCGCGTCAACACCGAGTTCGTCGCGGTCGCGCTCGCGGAGCGTGCTGGACTTCCGGGTGTGGGAGCGCGGCTCGGGCGAGACCATGGCGTGCGGCACCGGCGCGTGCGCGGCGCTCGTCGCCGCCGTCGCTGACCGGCCAGACCGACCGCCGCGCCACCGTGCATCTCCGCGGCGGCGACCTCACGATCGAGTGGCGCGCCGACGACCACGTTCTCATGACCGGCGCCGCGGCCGAGGTCTTCACCGCCGACGTCGATCTCGACCAGCTCTACGCCGCCACCGGCGCGTGACGCATCACCCAATGGACACCCACGCATGACGACACGCACGACACGATTCGGCGGCTCGATGGTCGCCCTCGCCACGCCCTTCACGGACGGCGCCATCGACTGGCCGGCCTTCGGCGCGATGATCGAGCGCCAGATCGCCGGCGGCTCGTCGGCGCTCGTGCCGCTGCGGCTCGAGCGGCGAGGCCGCGACGCTCACGCCACGACGAGCACACCGAGGTCGTGCGCTTCGTCGGTCGAGCAGGCGCGCGGCCGCGTGCCCGGTGATCGCCGGCACCGGCTCGAACGCGACCGAGGAGGCGATTCGCCTCACGCGCGAGGCGCAGAAGGCCGGCGCCAGCGCGGCGCTCGTGATCTCGCCCTACTACAACCGGCCGATGCAGGAGGGCCTGCAGCAGCACTTCCTGAAGGTCGCCGACGCCGTCGATCTGCCGATCATCCTCTACAACATCCCGAGCCGGACCGGCTCGCGCGATCGACGCCGCGACGATCGCCGCGCTCGCCGAGCATCCGAACATCATCGGCCTGAAGGAGTCGGACCAGCTCGATCACACGCTCGACGTGTTCCACGCGGTGCCGGCCGACTTCGAGGTCTACGCCGGCGACGACTCGACGACGCTCACCATGATCGCGCTCGGCGGCGCCGGCGTCATCACCACGATCGGCAACCTCGTGCCGCGCGAGATGGCCGACCTCGCCGCCGCCGCGCTCGCCGGCGACTTCGCGCAGGCGCGCGGCGATCCAGCGCGCGGCTCTTCCCGCTCATGCGGAGCTGCTTCACCGAGATCAACCCCGTGCCCTGAAGCACGGCCTGGCGCTCCTCGGCCTCTGTCGCGACGAGCTCCGGCTGCCGCTCGTCGCGATGACCGACCCGGGCCGGCGCGCGAGCTCGCTCGCGACGCGCTCCGCGGCCTCGGGCTCTCTGACGTCGTGACCGCCGATCGTCGTCTGCGGCGCCGCCGGACGGATGGGCCGGCTGCTCGTGCAGCTCGTCCTCGAGGAGCCGACGGCGACGCTCGCGGCCGCCGTCGAAGCGCCGGGCCATCCGGCGCTCGGACGCGACGCCGGCGAGGTCGCGGGCGTCGCCGCGGCCGGCGTGCCGATCGTCGACCGCTACGCCCCGCCGACGGACAGCGTCACGCTCGACTTCACCGCCCCGGCGGCCGCGCTCCAGCATCTGGAGAGCGCCGCCGCGGCGCGGCGCCGCGATCGTCGTCGGGACGACCGGCTTCACGGCCGACGAGCGGACCGCGCGCCGAAGCGCTCGCGGCCCGCACGCGCGCCGTGATCGCGCCCAACATGAGCGTCGGCGTGGCGGTGCTCGAGCGCCTGATCGAGCAGGCGACGGTCGCGCTCGGTCCCACGTTCGACGTCGGAGGTCGTCGAGATCCACCATCGCTTGAAGCGCGACGCGCCGAGCGGCACCGCGCTCCGCCTCGCCGAGGTCGCCGCCGGCGCGCAAGCATCGAAGCTGCGCGGTCGCGCGCGTCTTCGGACGCGAGGGCCAGCCGGGCCCGCGCAAAGCCGAGGAGCTCGGCGTGCTCGCGGTCCGAGGGCGGCGACGTCGTCGGCGACCACACGGTCTACCTCCTCGGCGCGGGCGAACGGCTCGAGCTCACGCATCGGGCGCAGAGCCGTGAGTGCCTCGCGCGCGGCGGGCTGCGCGCGGCGCTGTGGCTCGCGAAGCAGAAGCCGGGCGTGTACGGCATGCGCGACGTGCTGGGGTTCTGAAGCGCGGTTCGTCGTCTCGAGCGTCGGGTGATCGCCGGATGGACGCGCGGAGGCGGCTGTGACAGGCTTCCGACCTCAATCTCGGGCTGCCGTGCCCCACCCCACTGAAGGAGATTCGCCATGCATCACGCCCTCAGTCGCGCTCGTCGCTGGGGTCACCCCGCACGCTCCGATCCGGCGGTGGCGCTCACGATGCGGTCGATCGTGGCTGGTGGGACTCTCTGGTTCGTCGAACAATCGGACGCGACAGCGGCGGATGCCGACACCAACTCGGTCCGGACCGAGCTCACCCGCCGCGGCGGTAGACACGGAGATGCGGTCGGCCAACGCGTCACTCGATCTGGCACCTGCGCCGCGCCCGCCTGATCGGACCGCGCCCAGGTGCGGACCGGGGACCCAGCGTCTCTTCTGCGCGGCGCGCTCGCGAGCTCGACGGGGCGGACCAGCCCGGCGTCGAGGTCGAATTTCTTCGCGCGCAGAAAAAGTGCGGGCACTCTTTTTGCTTGACAGCTTTTTCGCGCTGACGTCGCATCGACCTCGCGACCTCCGTCACGCATGCGTCTGCGACGCGCGCATGGGCGGCACGCAGCGCCGTCGGAGCTCGGAAGGTTTGAACGTCGACTCGATTCGTTTCCAAGGCGCACAGGCAAAGCCAAGAGGTCGAAAATCGCCGTGCTATGCGAGTCATCATGACGAGCACGCACGAGCTGAAGAGCCTTTCCGATGACGAGCTGCTGCGTCGCCTCGCGGAGCTAGTGCAACGGTCGCGGCGCGTCGATGGCCATCCTCGTCGCCCACATCGCCGAAGTGCGACGAGCGGCGGCTCTACATCCGCGAGGCACCGTCGATGTTCGCGTACTGCACGCGAAGGTGCTGCACCTCTCGGAGCACGAGGCGTACGCGCGCATCACCGTCGCGCGGGCGTCGCGGCGCCATCCGTCGCTGCTGGCGATGCTGAGCGACGGCCGGTTGCATCTGAGCGGTATCGGGAAGCTCGTGCCGCACTCACGGACGCGAATGCCGCGGACCTGCTCGCGCGGGCGGCGCACCGGACCAAGAGTCAGGATCGAGGAACTGATTGCCGAGGTCCGCGCCGAAGCCGGACGTGCCGGCGGCGATCCGCAAGGTGCCGGTGCCCGACGGGACCGCCTCGAAAGTTGAACTCGGTCCGGCCGAGTTGGCGTGCGCGGCGATGCGCCGCATTCTCGCACCTAGCGCCGACGCTCACGCGTCTCCGCCCGCAATCGCGGCCCGGGCATCCGCCGCCCCCTCCTCAGGCCCCGGCGGTCACCGCACTTCGCGCCGGCGCGCTACAAAGTCCAGTTCACCGCGCGGGCCGAGCTCCGCGACAAGCTCGAGCGCCTGCAGATCCTCCTGGGCCACGATCTCGCGACCGCCATCGAGGCCGCGGTCGCCGAGAGCTCGAGCGGCCTCGAAGCAAAGCGCTTCGGGCTGACCAAGACTCCACGCCGAACCGTGGACGAGACCGACACCTCCCGCGCTCGCGTCATCTCCCGGCGGCCGTGCGAGCGCAGCGTCACGCGCGCGCGACGGCGACCAATGCACGTCTCTCCTACGCAACGGCGCTCGCTGCGCCGAGCGCCGAAGCCTGGAGTTTCACCATCGCCATCCCTACGGCCGCGGCGGCAATCACGATCCGGAAAACGTGCCTCATGTGTCGCCAGCACAACGCCTTCCTCGCGGAGCTCGACTACGGCAAGGAGCACATGGAGCAGTACCGGCGTCGCGGTGATCGTGGGTTCGAGGCGCGTGCGCATGGCGATGTTCGCGCGAGAGCCCATCGCGCCCGGCCGACGCCACCACACTCGTACGGCTGCACGGGTACCGCCGCGAATGCGTCGAACCAGATGAAATCTGCCAATTTTGCGGTGAACCGCCGTACCGCGAACCGGTACTAAGACCCTGCCGGGGTCGAGTAGACCATGCCGGCGCCATCCGACCGCGAGCAGCCACGTCCTCGCGCCTTTACCGGACGCCGTGCCGCGTGCCGCTGCCTGTGTTGCGGCATCGGTTACGGGTCGCTTTCCGAATTTCCAATCATCGAACCACGCGCAGAGACCTTCGGTGCTGACACATCCAACGCGAGCTGGGCGGGAGAACGTCATGGTGGTTCCTTCAGAGCGCGCGTGATAACCGCGGGCCGACCCGGTCTAGTCGTAGCTCCGCGCGCTCGTTAGCCTCGCGCGCCGATGGCTGATGCGATCTTTCATCTCGATGGCGACGTGGTCGTACCGACGGACCTCGCGCGTGGGCCGTGGACGCCCGACGCGCAGCATGGCGGCGCGCCGGCGGCGTTGCTGGCGCGTGCCGTCGAGCGATTCTGACGGCGGGGACGCGCTGGTCGTGACGCGGGTGACCATCCGAGCTGAGTGCGGCCGGTGCCGATCGCGCCGCTCCGGCTCGCGACGCGGCTCGCGCGCCCGGGAAAGAAGGTGCAGCTCGTCGAGGCGTCGCTCGTGGTCGCCGCGACCGGCGTCGAGGTTGCGCGCGCGACGGGTCTGCGGTTGCGACGCGCGACCGTTCCGCTCCCGGAGGGCAGCGTCGCGAGCGGCGCGCCGCCGGGACCGACGAGCGGCGTCGTGAGCCTGCCGCCCTGGGCAGGACACATCGAGTACACGGGCTTCCACTCCGGCGCCGTCGAGATACGGTTCGTGCGCGGCACCTTCGCCGAGCCGGGGCCGGCGACGGCGTGGATCCGCCTGCGCGCGCCTCTGGTCGCGGGCGAAACGACGTCGGGGCTCGGGCGCGTCGCGGCCGCCGCGGACTTCGGGAACGGCATCAGCTGGGTGCTGAGCCGCCGCGACGGCTATCCGCTTCATCAACCCGGATCTCACGATCTACCTCCACCGCCATCCGGTCGGTGAGTGGATCGCGCTCGAAGCGACGACCGTCACCCGACCTGCTCGGCGTCGGGCTCGCCGAGAGACCGGCTCTACGACGAGCGCGGAGCCGATCGGTCGATCGTTACAGAGCTTGCTGGTGGAACGCGACGACTGACGACACGGAAGGGACTAATGCACGCGTTCGCGCGGCGCGGGCCGCTGCTTACGCGCGAACGCTTCGGCTGCGGATCGGCGCTCGAGCGCACCCATCCTCGGGTCGTCCATCACCGACGGGGGCACGGTCTCGCTCTCGAACGAGATGAGCTCCTCGCCGTCCACCAACTTCACGATGCGGGCCTCGGTCATACTCGAGGAGTACAGCAAAGAGCACGCCATGGCGTGACCCGTCCAACGCGAGATTTTTTCACGGATCTGGTCTCCCCGCTTCGGTCGAAACTTCCCCCGATTGTGCGCTGGGTTGTAAAATCTGCTCCGCCATCGTCGAGCGACTTCGAAACGCCGCCTCTGCAAGATCATCCGGTTGCGCGCGGCTGCCCGAAATCGCCCGCTGGCATCGGCGTTGCTCAATGCGTCGATCACGCTCACGATCACGCTCAACGGGGAGAGACCTTCGCCGATCGGACGACCATTTTTCCGTCGGGCCCGCACCGCCGCGGCCCGACGACCCACCGACCGAGTTCCTGAGCTTGGGAAGCTCGAGGAGCGGGCGCACGCGTTCGCCCTCGAGCTCGGCGCCGGGACGCTGCCGGCGGCGCTGGCAGCTCTTCGGGAGGAGCGGACGCACCACCTCGCGCGCCTTCGTGATCACGAGGAGCAGTTGCGCGCGGCGTATCGCGCGGCCGCCGACGACGTGCATCGCGGCGAGCCGATCCCGCCCGCCGGCGAATGGCTGCTCGACAACTTCCACATGGTCGAGGCCGAGATGCGAAACGTGCGCCACGACTTGCCGCGCGGCTACCATCGCCGCCTACCGCGAGCCGCGCGCGGCGACGACCGCGCCCGCATCGAGCCCTCGCCGAGGACCTGCTGGCGCACAGCGAGGGGCGGCTCGAGGCGGCGCGCGTCGCCCCGCTACCTCGCCGCCTTTCAATCGGCGGCGCCGCTCAGCATCGGCGAGCTGTGGGCGTGGCCGAGCGTGCTTGAAGCTCGCGCTCCTCGACCCATCTCCGTCACTTGACCGATGCGATGCTGGACGGCGCGCGCGCGCCGCCGAGGCGACGGCCTTCGTGCGCCTGATCGACGCCGCGCAGGAAGGCGACGGCTTGCCCGGAGCTTCCCGACACCCCGAGCGTCGCCTTCGTCGTGCAGCTGGTCCAGCGCCTCGCGCGAGTACGGCTCGACGGTCGCGCGCTTCGCTTCGCGCTCGACGAGCACCTCGCCCGGCTCGGACGCTCGGTCGAGCACGACATCCGCGAACGAGACCGCAGCGCCAGGCGACCGCGCAGGTCTCGGTCGCCGAACGTCGTTCACGAGCCTCCGGTTCTGCGCGACCGAGCGATTGGCGCGAGTACTTCGAGCGCGCGAGCCTCGTCGAGCACGTCCTGCAGCGCGATCCCGCCGGCATCCACGGTCGCATGGATTTCCTGTCAGCGCGACCGCTACCGGCACGGTCGTCGAGTCGCTCGCGGGCCCGCGGGGCGAGGACCAGGTCGCGGTCGCCGAGCGCGCCGTCGAGACGGCGCGCCAGGCCGCGGACGACGAGCGGTGCCGACGCGCGCCGCGCGCACGTCGGCGAGCACCTGATCGGCACGAGCCGGCACGCGTTCCAAGCGGGCTTGCCGCGCGTCCCGGCCTGGTCGACCCGCGCATGCACGCCGCCGCGTTCGCGCCACGCGACGGCCGATCTACCTCGGCGTCCTCGCGGTCCTGACCGGCGTCGGCATGGCCGCCGCCGCCTGGTACGCGTATGCGCCACGGCGGCACGGTCGGGCTCGTCCTTGCGGCGGCGCTGCTCACGTTCCTGCCGGCGAGCGAGCTCGCGACCGCGCTCGTGCAGCGCCTGGTCGCCGCCCGCGTCCGCCCGCGCCGGCTCGTCCGCCTCGACTTCCAGCACGGCCTGCCTGCCGGCACGTGCACGCTGGTCGTCGTGCCGACGCATGCTCGACGAGCGTCGCCCGCGTCGAGGAGCTCGTGCGCGCACCTCGAGGTGCAGGCGCTCGGCAACCTCGACCCGCTGCATCCACTTCGCGCTCCTCACCGACTTCCCGGACGCCGCCGCGCGAGACGTTGCCGGGCGACCACGCGATCGTCGACGCCGCGAGGCCGGCATCGAGGAGCTCAACGCGCCGGCACGCCGACGATGCGCGCGACCGCTTCTACCTCTTCCACCGCGCGCCGGCGCTGGAACGCCGAGCGAGGGCCTGTGGATGGGCTGGGAGCGCAAGCGCGGCAAGATCGAGGAGTTCAACCGCCTGCTGCGCGGCGACCACGACACGAGCTACGTCGTCACGGTCGGCGATCGCACGCTGCTGGCGGACGTCCGCTACGTGCATCACGCTCGACAGCGACACCGCGCTGCCGCGCGAACGTCGCGCGCCAGCTGATCGGCATCGTCGCCCACCCGCTGCAACCGGCCGCACTACGACCCGGCCGACGGCCGCGTCACCGAGGGCTACGGCATCCTGCAGCCGCGCGTCAGCGTGACGCATGGCGAGCGCCGCCGGCTCGCTCTTCGCCCGGCTCTACGCCGGGCCACACCGGCGTCGATCCCTACACGACCGCGGTCTCCGACGCCTACCAGGACCTCTTCGGCGAGGGCATCTTCACCGGCAAGGGTCTCTACGACGTCGACGCGTTCACGGCCGCGCTCGACGGACGCGTGCCCGAGAACGCGCTGCTGTCGCACGACCTCTTCGAAGGGCTGCACGCGCGCGCCGCGCTCGTCACCGACGTCGAGGTCGTCGACGACTACCCGGCGAGCGTGCTCGCGCACGCGCGGCGCCAGCACCGCTGGGTGCGCGGCGACTGGCAGATCCTCTGCTGGCTCTTGCCGTGGGTGCCGACGACGCACGGGCTGCGCGCGCAACCGCCTCGCCGCTCATCAGCGCGCTTCAAGATCTTCGACAACCTGCGCCGGAGCCTCGTGGCGCCGGCGACGCTCGCCTGGCTGCTCGCGGGCTGGACCGTGCTGCCCGGGCATCCCGGCGTGTGGACGGTCGCCGCGCTCGGCGTCGCCGCGGCGCCGCTCTGGCTGGCACTCGCCCGCTGCTGCATGGTCCGGGGCCGGCGCGCACGATCGCGCGCCTTCCTGCGCGCGCTCGCCGAGGACCTCACGACGCCGCCGCGCGCATCGTGCTGACGATCACGCTTGCTCGCGTTTCACGCCTGCGAGACGCTGCACGCCGTGGTCGTCACCTTGGTGCGGCTCTTCATCACGCAGCGACGGCTTGCTCGAGTGGGAGACGGCCGCCGCGCAGCTCGGCGCGCGCGCGCGGGCCTCGATGCGCGAGCGCGGCGTCCGGTCTTCGTCGCGCGACATGGCGGCGAGCCGCTCGCCGGGGCACTCGCGATCGCGCTCGTGGTGGCCGCGTCCGCCTCGCGCGCTCCCGTGGCGCGGTGCCGCTTGGCATTCCTCTGGCTCGCGGCGCCCTTCGTCGCCTACCTCTGGCTCAGCCGCCCGGTCGCCGCGGAGGTCGCGCCGCTCGGCGAGCGATCGCGCGCTCCTCGCGCGAGGCCGCGCGCCGCACCTGGAGCTACTTCGAGACGTTCGTGACCGACGACGACCACTGGCTGCCGCCCGACAACTTCCAGGAAGCGCCGGGCGCGATCGTCGCTCACCGCACCTCGCCCGACCAACATCGGCGCTGGCGTTGCTCGCGAACGTCGCCGCCCACGACCTCGGCTTCATCGACGCTCGCGACGCTCGTCGACGCGGCTCGAGCAGATGCTCGACGGCATCGAGGGCCTGGAGCGCTGGGAAGGTCACCTGCTCAACTGGTACGACACGACGACGCCGGCGCCGCTGGCTCGCCGCGCTACGTGTCGACCGTCGACAGCGGCAACCTGGTCGCGGCGTGCATGGTGCTCGCCGAGGCGCTCGAGGAGCCGCGCCGCGATCCCGAGCGCCGCGCTCGATCCGACGCTCGCGACGCTTGCGCGTGCTCGGCGACCGCGTGCGGACGCTGATTCGCGAGACCGACTTCCGGCTCGCTCTACGACGCAGCGCCGGCACTCTTCGCGGTCGGCTACCGTCTGCGCCGACGCGACGGGCCGGGACGGCTCGACGGCTCGCTTCTACGACCTGCTCGCGTCCGAGGCGCGGCTCGCGAGCTTCATCGCGATCGCGAAGGGCGACGCGCCGCAGGCGCCACTGGTTCGCGCTCGGCCGGCCGCTCACCATCGATCGACGGGCGCGCCGACGCTGCTCTCGTGGAGCGCGACCGATGTTCGAGTACCTGATGCCGCTCGTCTCATGCGGCAGCTATCCGGACACGCTGCTCGACGGCAGCTGCCGGACGCGCCGTGCGGCAGCCAGCGCCGCTACGGGCAGCGCCGCGGCGTGCCGTGGGGCATCTCGGAGTCGGCGTTCACACGTCGTCGATCGCCCGAGCAACTACCAGTACCAGCGCGTTCGGCGTGCCCGGGCTCGGGCTTGAAGCGCGGGCTCGCCGACGATCTCGTGGTCGCGCCGTACGCGACCGCGCTCGCCGCCATGGTCGACGCCGCAGCGGCCGCCGCGAACCTCGCGCCAGCTCTCGCGCGCCGGACTCGTCGGCCGCTACGGCTTCTACGAGGCGATCGACTACACGCGCGCGCACCGACGGGCACGACGCGCGTCACCGAGCACGGCGCGCGCGGCAGCGATCGTGAGGCGTATTATCGCGCATCACCAGGCGATGAGCCTGCTGGCGTTCGCCAACGTCCTCGACGGCGGCCGATTCGTCGAGCGCTTCCACGCCGACCCGCACGTGCAGCGCGACCGAGCTCCTGCTGCAGGAGCGCGTGCCGCGCGACGTCGCCGATCGTCGAGCCCCGACCCGCCGAGTCGACGCACGTGCTGCCGCCGCCGGCGCCGCTCTCCACGCGCCGCTTCCGCTCGCCGCACACGCGTTCCCGCACGCGCACTTCCTGTCGAACGGCGCCTACACCGCGGTCGTCACCAACGCCGGCGGCGGCGGGCAGTTCGTGTCGCGGACACCGTCGGTGACGCGCCTCCGGCCCGACGCGACTCGCGATCCGACCGGCCACGCGATCTATCTCCGCGACGTGCGCGTCGGGCGTGGTGTGGTCGGCGACGCATCAGCCGACGCAGCGCGAGCCGGAGGACTACCTCGTCCACTTCCTGCCCGGAGAAGGCGGTCTTCCGGCGCCGCGACGACGGCATCGACACGCAGCTCGAGATCGCGGTCTCCCCGAGGACGACGTCGAGGTCCGCCGCCTGTCGCTCACGAACCACGACGACCGCGACGCGCGAGATCGAGGTCACGAGCTACGCCGAGATCGTGCTCGGCGATCGTGCCACCGACCTCGCCCATCCCGCGTTCGGCAAGCTCTTCGTCGAGACCGAGTACCTGCCGGAGCACACCGGCGCTCCTCTGCCGACGGCGGCCGCGCGCCTCGAGCGAGGCCGGTGCTGATCGCGATCCACGCGCTGAGCGTCGAGGGAGCTGCGCGGGCCGGTCGAGTGGGAGACCGATCGTGCCGCATTCCTCGGCCAGCGGCCGCGAGCCGAACGACCCGCAAGCGCTCGACGGGCGGCCGCTCTCGGGCACGCGTCGGCGCCGTGCTCGATCCGATCGCGAGCCCTGCGCTATCGCGTCCGTCTCGCGCCCGGGGATTCGCGCGCGCTGAGCTTCGCGACCGGCGTCGCGGTCGGCGACGCCGCAGCGCAGGCGCTCGCGCAGAAATACCACGACGAGCGCATGGCGCGCCGGGCGGTCACGCTCGCCCTCACCCACGTCCAGATCTCGCTCCGCCACCTCGGGCTCGGCGTCGGACGAGGCGCAGCTCTTCGAGCGTCTCGCGTCGCGCGTCTTCTGGGCCGACCCCACGCTGCGCGCGCGCCGCCGCCATTCGGGCCGACAACACGCGTGGGCAGTCGGGGCTCTGGCAGCTCGGCATCTCGGGCGACGTGCCGATCGTGGTCGTTCTGGTGGTCGAGTCGGACGACCAGCCGCTCGTCCAGCAGGTCCTGCAGGCCCAGGAGTACTGGCGCCTCAAGGGCCTCGCGAGCGACGTCGTGATCCTGAACGAGCACGCCGAGGGCTACCGGAGCGAGATGCACGCGCACCTCGAAAGCCTCGTGCAGAGCGGACCCTGGGCGCGATGGCGCGACCGCCCGGGCGGCGTCTACCTCCTGCGAAGCGAACCTCGGTCCGGTCGACCGCACGCTCCTCCTCGCGAGCGCCCGCGCGCGTCCTCGACGGCGAGCGCGGCGAGGCTCGCCGAACCAGCTCGACCGTCCCTATCCCGAGCCGCGCTGGCCGGCGCCCGGACCGCAGCGACGCGCGTCGGCGCGATCGTCCGCGGCATTACCGAGATCGGTCGCGACCTCGCCGCATGCGATCGCCGGCCGCCTGGCCCCCATTTCGCCCCGCCCTCGCTCCATTTCGAGAACGGCCTCGGCGGTTTCGCCAGCGACGGCCGCGAGTACGTGATCGCACTCGCCGGCGACGCCGAGCCGCCGCGTCCGTGGAGCAACGTGCTCGCCAACCCCGACTTCGGCAGTCTCGTCACCGCACGCGGGCCCGGCCTTCACCTGGTCGGAGAACAGCCGTGAGAATCGCCTCACGCCGTTCGCGAACGATCCCGTGATCGACCTCGGGACCGAGGCGTTCTACCTCTGCGACGACGCGACCGGCGCGTGCTGGGGCGCGACGCCGGGCGCCATGGCGCGGTCGGCCGACGACGCCGCGCTGGATCGTGCGCCACGGCCACGGCATCACCCGCTACCAGCATGAGCGTGGCGACCTCGCGCACGAGCTCGCGGTCTTCGTCGCGATCGACGACCCGGTGAAGCTCTCGGTGCTGACCCTCGTGAACCGCGGCACCATGCCGCGACGCCTGCGCGCCTACGCGTATTGCGAGTGGAGCCTCGGGCCGCCGCGCGCCGATCTCCCGGCGCACGTCGTGACGGCACGCGATCCGGCCCGCGACGGCCGTCCTCGCGACCAACGCGTACAACGAGGATTTCCCGGTCGCGCCGCCTTCCTCGCCGCGATCCCGCGCCCGCGCTCGACGACGAGCGACCGGCTCGAGGTGCTCGGACGTTTCGGCAGCCCGCGCCAGCCGGCCGCGCTCGCACGAGAGCGTCTCGGCGGTCGGTTCGGCGCTGGTCTCGACCGTGCGCGCGCGCTCGAGGTCGAGATCGAGATTCCACCCGGCGAAGAGCGCACGATCACGTTCCTGCTGGGTCAGGGCCGAGACCGCGCCGCAGCCGACGCGCTGCTCGCGCGCTACGCCGATCCGGCCGCCGTGACGACCGCGCGCGAGCGCGTCGCGACGTACTGGACGACGCGCTCGGCGCGATCCAGGTGAAGACGCCCGACGACTCCTTCGACGTCCTCGATGAACGGTTGGCTCCTGTATCAGGCGATCGCCTGCGCGCCTGTGGGCGCGCTGCGGCTACGACCAGCCCGGCGGGCGCCTTCGGCTTCCGCGACCAGTTGCAGGACGTGATGGCGCTCGGCTGTCGCCGCGCCCGACTCTGGCGCGGAGCAGATCCTGCGCGCGGCCGCGCGGCAGTTCGTCGAGGGCGACGTCCAGCACTGGTGGCACCCGCCCGTCGGGCGCGGAACGCGCACGCGCTGCTCCGACGACTTCCTCTGGCTGCCCTACTCGGCGGCGCGCTACGTCGCGGCGACCGGCGACGCCGCCGTTTTCGAGGAGTCGATCCCTTCCTCGAGATGCGCGCCGCTCGCCGAGGGCGAGCACGACGCCTACGAGCTGCCGCGCGTGACGAGCGAGCGCGCCTCGCTCTTCGAGCATTGCCTGCGTGCGCATCGAGCACGGCATCACCAGCGGGCCGCACGGTCTGCCGCTGATCGGCGGCGGCGATTGGAACGACGGCATGAACCGCGTCGGCCTCGAGGGCCGCGGCGAGAGCGTCTGGCTCGGGTTCTTCCTCGGCACCGTGCTGCGGCACGTTCGCCGAGCTCGTGCAGGCGCGCGGCGACGCCGAGCGGGCGCACGCGCTATCGCGCCGAGGTCGCCCGTCTTGCGAGCATGCTCGAGCTCGCCTGGGACGGCGAGTGGTATCGCCGCGGCTACTTCGACGACGGCACGCCGCTCGGGTCGGCCCGCAACGGCGAGTGCCGCATCGACTCGTTGCCGCAATCGTGGGCGGTGCTCGCCGGGTTCACGTCGAAGCGCCGCGCCGAGCAAGCGCTTCGACGCCGTGCGCGCGCACCTGGTGCAGCGCGCCGCTCGGCCTCATCCTCCTGCTGACGCCGCCCTTCGACCACGCCGATCCCGACCCGGGCTACATCCGCGGCTACCCGCCCGGCATCCGCGAGAACGGCGGCCAGTACTCGCACGCCGCCATGTGGACGATCCTGGCGCTCACGCGCATCGGCGCCGGCGACGAGGCGGTCGAGATGTTCCACCTGCTGAACCCGATCAACCATGCGCGCGAGCACGCCGCGGCGCTGCGCTACGGCGGCGAGCCCTTCGTGCTCGCGGGGGACGTCTACTCCCATCCCATGCACGCCGGCCGCGCCGGCTGGACGTGGTACACGGGCTCGGCGGGCTGGATGTACCAGCGCCGGCCTCGAAGGCATCCTCGGCATCGCGCGCGCGGTGACCGGCTGGTCGTCGATCCGTGTCTCCCGACCGGATGGCCCTCCTGCAGCGTCGTCTGGACGCATGGACGGACGGTCTTCGAGATCGCGATCGAGAACCCCGCCGCACGTTGCCGGGGCGTCGCGTTGGTCGAGCTCGACGGACGTCCGGTCGATCCGAACGGGATCCCGTGGCGCGACGACGGCGTCCGCCATCGCCTGCGCGTGGTACTCGGGAACGCGACCGACGCCGACGCCGCAGTCGCGCTCGAGGCGGTGGCCGCCGGGCCGTGAGACGAGGCCACACGGGTTCGCGCCGGCGCTCTACGGGGCCTTGGCCGTGAGCCTGCTCGCCGAATTCTTGCTCGCCGTCCGAAGCTCGCTTCCCCAGCACACGCCCTCACCGTCGACGAGTTGGACGACGAGGCGCGGGCACCTATACGAATGGGCCAGCGCCTTGTGGATTCGGAAGTGTTCGGCTAAGTAGCGGCTTCTCGATCGGTTTTGCGTGTCTGCTGGCAGGTTCGGGCGGCGCGCGGTCGCATGAAGGAGAGCGAGACGGTGCCCGTAAGTATCCTTCCTGCCGAGCGAATTCGCCGACTACCGCCCTACCTCTTCGCGGAGATCGACCGCATGAAGAAGGAGGTCGCGGCGCGCGGCGTGGACCTCATCAGCCTCGGCATCGGCGACCCCGATAGTCCGACGTTTCCGCACATCGTCACCGCGCTTGCAGGAAGCGGCGACCCGTCCGGCCAACCATCGCTACCCCGACTACGAGGGCATGCCGACGTTCCGCGCGGCGGCGGCGGCGTATCTCGAGAAGCGCTTCGGCGTCCGCTGCGATCCCGCCACCGAAGTCGTGTCGCTGATCGGCTCCAAGGAGGGCATCGCCAACATGGCGGTTGCCTTCGTCGACCCGGGCGACATCGTGCTCGTCCCCGACCCCGGCTATCCGGTCTACGGCATCGGGACCACCTTCAACGGCGGCACCGTCTACCCGATGCCGCTGCGGGCCGAAAACGGCTTCCTCCCCGACCTGAAGGCCATCCCGGAAGAGATCGCGAAGCGGGCGAAGCTCATGTGGATCGGCTACCCCAACAACCCGACGGCGGCGCTCGCCACGAGCGCGTTCTTCGCCGACGGTCGTCGCGTTCGCCGAGCACAACGACATCATCGTCGCCCACGACAACGCCTACGCCGAGATCTACTTCGACGCGCCGCCGCCGAGCTTTCTCGCGACCCCCGGCGCCCGCGATCTCGGCATCGAGTTCCACTCGCTCTCCAAGACCTACAACATGACCGGCTGGCGCTGTCGGCTTCGCCGCCGGGAACCGCGAGCTCATCGCCGGGCTCGGCAAGGTCAAGACCAACGTCGATTCGGGGATCTTTCAGGCGGTGCAGGAAGCCGGCATCGCCGCCCTCTCCGGCGATCAGACGCCGGTGGCCGGCATGCGCGAGCTCTACCGCCAGCGCCGCGACCTGCTTCTCCGCGCGCTCGCGAGCCTCGGCCTCGAGGCGCAGCCGATGCGCGGAACGTTCTACGTCTGGGTGGCGGTGCCGCGGGGTTCACGTCGACGAGCCTGGTCGCCAAGCTCCTGCAGGACATCGGCGTCGTCGCGACGCCGGGGAGCGGCTTCGGCGCCGCCGGCGAAGGCTACATCCGGTTCAGCCTGACCGTCGCAACACCACGGCTCAGCGAAGCCGTGGAACGCTTGAAAACACTGAAACTATAGAACGCGCCTGCTACGGCAGCCGCGATAAACCGCGCCGCCTCCACCGGCCGCGCAGCAGGGACACGACAGCGACGATGCCGCATCGGGTCTACGTCGGCCTTGGCTCCAACCTCGGAGATCGCAAGGCGAACATCCGCGAGGCCGAGGAGCACCTGACGGCGCTCCCCGATACTCGCATCGTGAAAGCGTCGTCCCTCTACGAGAGCGAGCCGCACGGCAACGCCAAGACCTGGTTCATCAACAGCGTCCTCGAGATCGAGACCGAGTTCGAGCCCGAGGAGCTCTTGAAGCGCACCCTCGCGATCGAGAAGACCATGGGTCGCAAGCGCGTCACGGGCAAGCGTTGGGGCTCGCGCATCATCGACATCGACATTGCTCTTGATCGACAACCAGACGGTCAACAAGAAGAACCTGAAGATCCCGCATCCCGAGATGCACAAGCGGCGCTTCGTGCTGGCGCCGCTCGCGGAGCTGGCGCCGCACGTCACCCACCCGCATCTCGGGACGTCCATGTCCGAGCTGCTCGGCGGGTTGAAGGATCTCAAGAAGGTGATGCTGACTCGTCCGTGACCTCGGCCGCGGCGCAGCCGCCGCACGAGGCTCGCAGCACCATGCTGCAGTGCGGACAGATGCTGTAGTCCTCGGCGATCTCTTTCTTGCAACCTGGGCACTGGGCGCCGCCGCCGTCGACGATCTGCACGACGCGTCGCAGCTCCTCGACCGTCGTGATGCCGGCGCGGAGCTTCTCGACGGCATCCTGGAGCATGGTGCCGATACCCGGCTCGTCGAGCATCGCCTCGACGCGCGCGACGTCCTCGGCGGTGATCCGGCCCTGGCGTGCGAGAAAGCGCAGGAGCGCGCGATCGCCGGCCATACGCTCCGGCGGGCTCATCGGCCTTCGCTCACTGCAGTCGGCGTCACACGCAGGCCTCCATGTGTGAGATCTTCGGCCACTTCGCACGCGCGCTTGAGGCGGGCTTGCGGTCAGATTCTTGACGCCGAGCGCGGTGGGCGCCGAAACTTGACCCTCCAGGGGTCGCGGCCTAACATGACAAGTGTCGCACGCGAGGCGGGTCGCCCGCCGCGACACGCTGACGTTCGATGTCGCTCCCGCGCATCTACTTCGAAAAGCTGCTCGAGAATTCCCCGACATCGTCGTTGCCGTCGACCGGCAGGGGCTGATCGTCTTTTACAACGACGGCGCCCGCCAAACCCTCGGCTACACTTCGGAAGAGGTGCTCGGGAAGCCGGTGACCCTGCTCTACAAGAGCCGGGAGCATGCCCGGGAAGTGATGCGCGCCATGCGGAGCGACGAGAGCGGGCCGCGCGGCACGGTCAAGAACTGCGAGACCGTCTTCCTCACCAAGGACGCGGTCGCCATTCCGGTCGCGATCTCGGGCTCGATCACCTACGACGAGGACGGCGAGGAGGTCGGGTCGATCGGGTTCGCCAAGGACCTCCTCCAGATCCGCAAGCGCGACCGTCTGGCGACCCTCGGCGAGCTCGCGGTCAGCCTCGCGCACGAGATCAACAATCCACTCGAGGTGATCACCAACACCATGGAGCTCCTCGAGGAGTTCGTGCGGCGGACCGCGAGCGACGCGCAGATGGTGATCGAGAGCGAACGCTTCGAGGCCGTCCAGCGCGAGGTCGCGAAGATCCACGGGATCGTCGGTCGCGTCCAAGGGCTTGCCGCGGGCGACGCGTACGAGACCCGCCAATACCTGCCGGGCACGCTGATGACGGACCTCCGTCAGGACGCCCCGCCCGCACCCCTCCCCCGCTGCCGTGTCCGCGAACGGCGGCGCGCCCTCGATCGCCGGGCTCACGATCCTGGTCGTCGACGACGACCTCGGCGTCTGCCAGTCGCTCGCCGAGCTGCTCCGCCACCAAGGGTGCACGGCGGTGATCGCGACCTCGGCGATCGACGCGCTCCGCATCGCCGGCACCCAGCAGTTCGACCTCGTCGTGAGCGACGTCGTGATGCCGGACATGGACGGCTACGACCTGTACATGGAGCTGAAGGAGCACCAGCCGAAGCTCCCCGTGATCCTGATGACCGGCTACCTCTACGACCACGACCACGTCATCAAGCGCACCAAGCTCGCCGGCCTCGCGACCGGCGTGCTCTACAAGAAACCGATCGACCTCGAGCGGCTGAAGACCATCATCCACACCCACTGTTTTCCGAAGGAGGCGCATGATGGCGAGGGCCGCGAGTCCGGACGGAACCCGCCGCTTCCGTGAGCGGCACGTCGATCTCGCTTCCCGCCGCCCATTTCCGCACCGGCCTCGAGGCGCTGACCATCGCGTCGCTCGGGCTCGGCACGTATCTCGGCGAGCCCGACGATGCGACCGATGCCGCCTACGCCGAGACGCTCGCGGCCGCGCTCCGCCTCGGCACGAACCTCGTCGACACGGCCGCCAACTACCGCGCCCAGCGGAGCGAACGCGTGATCGGACGCACGCTCGCGGCCCTCGTCGCCGCCGGCGAGCTCGGGCGCGACGAGGTCGTCGTCTGCACCAAGGGCGGGTACCTCCCCTTCGACGGCAGCTACCCCGCCGACCCGCGCCGCTGGCTCCACGACACCTACGTCGCGTCGGGGTTGCTCGCGCCCGACGAGATCACCGGGGCGGGCACTCGCTCGCCCCGGGCTACCTCCGCCACCAGATCGGGCAGAGCCGCCGGAACCTCCAGGTCGACACGATCGACCTCTTCTATCTGCACAATCCCGAGAGCCAGCTCGCGACGGTCGGCAGAGAGCGAGGTGATGGCGCGGATCGGCCGCGCCTTCCGCGTGCTCGAGGAGGCGGTCGACGCCGGCGCGATCGCCGCCTACGGCCTCGCGACGTGGAACGGCTTCCGCGTCGCGCCCACGGCGCGCGAGTACCTGGCGCTCGCCGACCTCGTGGCGCTCGCCGAGCGCGAGGTCGGCCCCGACCACCATTTCCGCGCCGTGCAGCTGCCGTGCAATCTGGCCATGACGGAAGCCGTGACCGCACGCCATCAGCCGGTCGGGACGCACGTCGGCTCGCTCGTCGAAGCCGCCGACCATCACGGCATCATGGTCGTAGCGAGCGCGAGCCTCTTGCAGGGAAGCTCGCGGGCCCGCTTCCCGCCATCTTGGCCAAAGCGATGGCAGGCTGCACGACCGACCCGCAGCGTGCGCTCCAGTTCGTGCGCTCGTCGCCGGGCGTCACGAGCGCGCTCGTCGGCATGCGTCGACGCGCGCACGTCGACGAGAACCTGGCGCTCGCGCGGCTCGCACCGGCCAGCGACGACGCCTACATCCGCCTCTTCGACGCAGGTCGCTGAAAAAGGCCGATCTGCGTCGTTGCTCAGTCGCTCACTTGTGCGGCGTAGCTCCGCTACGCCTCCGCGTTCGCTCCTTCGCGCCTCGCATCTCGACCTTTTGAGCAACCTGCGGGGCTGCCTCGTGCGCGTGGAGAGGGCGTCGCTGCGCTCCGCCCTTTCATTTCACATCTTATGATTGTGGAGGAGTGAGATTGAGGGGCGGGAGCGTAGCGACTGCCCCCACCATGCGCGCGAGGTAGGAGGCAGGTTGCTCAAAAGAGCGGATGCGAGGCGCGACTGACTGAGCGCGGAGGCGTAGCGGAGCTACGCCGCACAAGCGAAGGAGGGAGCAACGCGGCAGATGCCCCTTTTTCAGCAACCTGCCGGCTGATACAGAGCGATGCATGGAGATTCGTCAGACGACGCCTCCCGATGCGTACGAAACCCTGCAGCGCGACCCGACGGCGGTCTACCTGGACGTACGTACCCCGGAGGAGTTCGCGGCGGGTCATCCGGAAGGAGCCGTCAACGTCCCGGTGCTCTTCTTCCGCGGCGGCGGCTCGAGCCCGAACCCCGACTTCGTGACCGCCGTGCAGCGTCTCCTTCCGCCGACGACGCCGCTCCTCGTCGGCTGCCAGGCGGGCGGCCGTTCGCAACGCGGCGCCGACCTCCTGGTCACCGCCGGCTTCACCGACGTGAGCAACGTCCGCGGCGGCTTCGGGGGCGCGCGCGACGAGACCGGCCGCGTCGTCACCCCGGGCTGGCGCGACGCCGGCCTCCCGGTAGCGACCGGTCCCGGCACCGAGAAGCGTTAGCCGCGGTGGCGATCCGTATCACCAAGGTCTACACGCGGCACGGCGACAATGGGGAGACGCACCTCGTCGGCGGGCGACGCGTCCCGAAGGACGACGCCCGCATCGAGAGCTACGGGACGATCGACGAGCTGAACTCCGTCCTCGGCATCGTGCGCGCCTGTAACGACGCCGCCCCGCCCTCGCCCGCCACCAAACGGCTCGACCAGATCCTGCGCCAGGTGCAGAACGAGCTCTTCGATCTCGGGAGCGAGCTCGCGACCCCGCCGGACGCGGCATGGGAGGGCATGATCCGCATCGGCCCGGCGCAGATCGAGGTCCTCGAGCGCACGATCGACGAGTGTCAGGCCGACCTGAAACCGCTCGAGTCCTTCATCCTGCCGGGCGGCGGCATGATCGCCGCCTTCCTGCACCAGGCCCGCACCGGTCTGCCGACGGGCCGAGCGCGACATCCTGCGCCTGATGCACCGCGAGCCGATCGGCGACAGCGTCCTCGGCTACGTGAACCGCCTCTCGGATCTGCTCTTCGTCCTGTCGCGTTGGATGTCGCACGCGCAGGGCGAGCCCGAGTATCTCTGGGAGAAGGGCCTCACGTTGCCGGTCGGCCGGCCGCCGCGACGCTCGCCTGCGACCAAGGCACCGGTCGAGAAATCCGGGAGGAAGGCATGACGACGTCGCCCATCTATCTCCGCCAGCTCGAGATCGGGCCGATGCAGAACTACGTCTACCTGGTCGGCGATCCCGAGACGCGCGAAGCCGCCGTCGTCGACGCCGCCTGGGAGATCGACGCCATCGTCGACGCCGCGGCGGCCGACGGTTACACGATCACCAAAGCGCTGGTGACGCACTTCCATCCCGACCATCTCGGCGGGCGCTTCATGGGCATGAGCGTGACCGGGGCGACCGAGCTCATCGGTCGGCTCGGGATCAAGGCGTACATCAACAAGCACGAGTCCGGGTACGTCGGTCGCGTCTCGGACCTCTCGCCGTCCGACGTCGTCGCCGTCGACGCCGGCGACGTCATCCAGGTCGGCAAGATCCCGCTCACCTTCGTCCACACGCCCGGGCACACGCCTGGCTCGCAGTGCTTCCTCGTCGACGGCAACCTGATCTCCGGCGATACGCTCTTCATCGGGAGCTGCGGGCGCACCGACCTTCCCGGCAGCGACCCGGCCGAGCTCTACGACAGCCTGAACACGCTCCGGAAGCTCCCCGACGACACCGTCCTCTACCCGGGCCACAACTATGCCGACCGTCCGACCTCGACGATCGGCCACGAGAAGCGCCGGAACCTCTTCATGCGCTTCGACTCGCTCGAGGAGTTCCTGGGCTTCGTCGGGCGTTGAGCGACCCGGCGCTCACCCGATTGAGCGACCCAGCGCTCACCCGATTGAGCGACTCGGCGCTCACCGCATCGACCCGGCGGTCGATCCTCGCCAGCCCTCCTCCTCGCCCTCGCCGCACCCGCCGGCGCCGTCCCGTTGCCGGTGCCGCTCGATCCCGGCGTCACGCGCGGTCCCGTCGGCGCGTACGGCCTGACGCGCGAGGCGGTGGCACTCGCGGCCCCCGCGAGCTTTCGCATCGCGCTCGACGCGGTCCCCGCGAACGCGCGGCTGCTGACGGCGATCGCCGTCCCGGAGCCGCCCCGGGAGCGGTGGCGGCCCGCTTCGCTTCCGCGTCGAGCTCGAAGCGGAGGGCGGCGGCACGACCCTCTTCGAGCGCGTCCTCGACGCCGCCGATGTCCGCGACCGCCGGTGGGTCGACGTCGGCATTCCGCTCGCCGCGCTCGCCGGGCGGAGCGGCATACTCCGCTTCGAGACCACGCCGGCCGCCCGCGACGCCGCGAACGTCGCGGGCGGATGGTGGGCGCCGCCGGAGCTGGTCACGTGCGCGGAGGGGACGCCGAGTCTGCTCCTCGTCACGATCGACGCGCTCCGCGCCGATCACCTCGGGAGCGCCGGCTACGCGCGTCCGACCACACCGTACCTCGATGCGTTCGCCGCCGACGCGACGCCGCTTCACCGCCGCCTTCGCCGGCGGCCCGAAGACCATCCCGTCGGTGCCGCAGATCCTGACCGGGCGCTATTTCTACTGGCATCGGCGCGGCGCGCGGGCTCCCGAGCTGCTCGGCGCGGGCGCGGTCCCGAGCCACGCGATCGTCAACAATCCGTACGTCGCGAGCTGGCTCCGGGCGCAGCAGCCCGGCTTCGACGCCGTGCTCGCCGGCGAGCTCGACGCCCGCGCGATCACGCGCGCGGCGCTCCGCCACCTGACGCGCCGCCGGCCGTTGCCCGACGGTGCTCTTCCTCCACTACCTCGACACCCACACGCCCTATCGCGCGCCGGCGCGTTTCGCCCGCCGCTTCGTCGACCGACGCCGCGACCACGACCATCGGCCTCACCTTCGACGACGTGACGCGCGCCTGGCAGGACCAGTACGACGCGGCCGACCGCCAGCGCATCGTCTGACCTCTACGACGGCAACCTCGCGTACGTCGATCGCGAGGTCGGCCGCTGCTGCGGCCTCGCGCGGCGCGGCCGACTCGACTCCACGCTCGTCGTCATCACGGCCGATCACGGCGAGGAGCTCTGGGATCACCGCAAGTTCTTCCACGGGCAGTCGCTCTACGACGAGCTGTTGCACGTGCCGCTCCTGGTGCGCTGGCCGACGCTCGGTCACGGGCGGGTCGTCACCGACCTCGTCCGCACCGTCGACTTGGTACCGACGATCGCCGAGGCGCTCGGCCATCCGCCGTCCGAGGGCGACGGCCGAAGCCTGCGGCCGCTCGCCGCCAGGCGCCGCCGACGCCACCCGCACCGCGTTCGCGCTCGTCGCCCACGCCGAGCCCGCACGCCCGAGCGACAGGCGCTCCGGACGTCCACCCGGAAGCTCATCCGCGACGTCAGCGACGGCGCGCTCCAGATCTACGACCTCGAGAGCGATCCCAAGGAGAAACGGAATCTCGGCCTCGCCGCTCCGGGTCTCGCCGAGCTCAGAAGACCCTCGACGGATTTCGCGCCGGGCTCGACGACACGGGCTATCAGCTCCGCCTCCGCGGTCGCGCCGATCGAACGGTCCGCTACAACCTCGACCTCACGAGCGAGCCGCCGGTGCCGGTGATCGCGATCGACCGCCTGAGCCTCGAGCCCGGCGACCTCATGGACTTCAAGCAACGTTCGAGCGCCTTCGGCATCGTCGGGACGCTCACCGCGGGCGACGAGGATCAGGTCCGCTTCGACGTGCTCGCGACGAGCGGCGTGCTCAAGATCGCGCTCCGCGTCGACGGCGTCCCCGTCCCCGACGCGACGATCCGGCTCGGCCGCGCCGGCGCTGCCGGCCGCGGGGCCCGTCGTCGACCTCGCGAACGCCGAGCTCGACGGAGCTCCGAGCGCTCCCGCGGCATCCGACGACGTCGTCGTCGAGCTGTGGCGCCGCCGCCGTCGTCGCGGCGACACGCCGCGGCGCCATCGCTCGACGATGCCACCCGCGAGCGCCTGCGCCAGCTCGGCTACGTCGAGTAGTCGCCGGTCTGCACACATCCAACGCGCGGCGGATTGCACCGAATCCGCGCAATCCGCCGCGGCGTGTTTCGAAACGGTGTGCAGAGAATTCACCGCGCGCGTCGGATTGCGATGGACGCAACGACGCGCGCGGCCATACTGCGCACAGAACGAATTTCCGGAAGGAGAACTCGCCATGTTTCGAACGCGATCCGTCATCGCCGCTTGCCTGCTGATCGTCGCCGCTGCCGCCTCGACCGAAGCCAGTCCGGGTTGTCCAGGCGCCATGTTGTTCAAGCCCGACGCCAGCGGTGGCCTGGTCGACGCCGGGTGGACGGGCATCGCCCATCAGATGCCGGCGCTCAGGGTATTCCCTCCCGCATGGAGACGAGCTGCAGCGCGAGCACGCCGCCCTGCGGGACGTGCGCGATCACGGGGCTGGTCGCCAATGCGGGCGGCAACAACTTGCGCTGCCGGAACGACACGTCGCTCGCGTGCGCCGTCGCGACGGAGGTCGCCGACTGCGGCGCGCCGAGCACCTGTCGTTTCTTCCTGAGCCCGCCGACGCCGGTCTCCTCGGGCGGCGCGTGAGCTCGTGCTACACGAGGCGAGGTCACCGGTACCGTCGGTGGCACCGTCGACGTCGACTCCGGGCGCCATGTCGGCGGACATCCCGTTTCAAGCGAACCTGTTCAACGGCCTGTCCATCGACAGCCCCTGCCCGCGCTGCATGGGTGACCCGACGGCGAACGACAACGTCCGTGGCGGTGCCTGCAGCGGCGGTCCACGCGAACGGCCTCCCGTGCGACGCGAATGCAACGGCGGTCTACCCCGACTTCGGCTCGACGAGCTTCGACTGCCCGCCGACCCGGCGTCGCAGATCGCGACCTTCATCTTGGGTACCGTGACGTTCGCGACCGGCACGCAAAGGCGCGGCGATCACCGCTGCGAGCCCGCCGTGCTAGGGGCGTCATCGGTCCGAAGTGTCAGTGCGACACGTGCAACAACACCGCCGCCCAAGTCTCGCCGCTCGGACGCCGACTGTCCGATCAGCGGCGGCAACCCCGGCGTCTGCGGCGGCCGCCGCTGCTTGAACGGTGCGAACGCCCGGCGCACCCTGTACGGCGACGAGCCAGTGCCCAGGGGCGGGTCTCTGCGGCCCGCCCTGGAGAGCCGACGAAGCCGAATCCGTGCAACGACGACACCGCGATCCCCGGGCTCGATGCCCTCTGCACGGACACCGACGCCGACGGGCGACGAGGAGGGGAATGCATCGCCGGCCCCGTCACCACCCGCTGCTCGCTCGCGTCGGGACATCCGCAGCGCGGCTGCACGACCCCCGCCGACTGCGGCGGCAGCCCCGAAGCTGCATCGGCGAAAATCGCATCTGCTATCTCGACAACGGGGCGATGCGGTGACTCGATCGACGTGAGCGGCATCGCGACGCCGCCCGTCGGCAACACCTCGGACCCGACGATGCTCGGCGCGCTCGCGCGTCTCGCGCCCACCAGCGCGGGTTCCGTCAACATCGTGGGCGGCTTCCACGGTTCCCGCCCGCAGCGCAGCCCGGTGCGCTCACCTTCGCCGAGGAGGTCGTGGTGCATGCGTGACGCCGCCCGGCGGGTACCGCCACGACCGACGGCTCGCCGGCGAGCGTCGTCGAGACCTCGGTCACGACGCCGACCGGCGGCGAGGTGCACGATCGCTCGGCACGTTCAACGCCGGCGCACCGCCGTCGGGCTACGAGTTCCTCGGACGGCGTCTGTGCAGATCACCCGCCCCGGACCGAGACGCCCGGCAACCCGCTCTGCGATCACCTTCCATCATCGCGGCCTCCGAGGTGCCCGTCGGGCAGAGCGCGCGCGACCATCGCGATCTTCCGCAACAACGTCGGGCCGATTCCCGATTGCCTCGGCTCTGACCCAAGCGATTCCCGACGATCCGTGCATCAGTGCTCGCAACACCGTCGGCGGCGGCGACGTCGAGATCACGGTGCTGACGTCGGCCGCGAAGCGACTGGACGATGGCGACGACCTCCGGCAGCGGCGCCTAACAAACGCGCCGCCGGCAAGGACAAGTGCGTCGCCAAGAAGGAGGCGTGCCTCCTCGGGTGCCACGCCAAGGCGGAAGCCAGCGGGGCGGCGTTCGATCCGTCCTGCCAGCAGAAGTGCGTCGCCCAGTTCGACGGCGGCGCGACGCCGAGCAAAGGGTGCTTCGCGAAGCTCGAAGCGAAGTACGGCGCCGGCTGCCTCACGAGCAACATTACGACCGCGCTCGAAGCGACGACCGATGCCTTCGTGCTCGACGCCGTGACCCAGCTCGATCAGCCTATCCGGCCCCGGTGTCGAACAAGTGCTCCGCCGGGAAGAAGAAGTGCGTCAGTAAGAAAGCGGCGTGCAAGCTCGGCTGCTACTCAGGCCCACGGCAAGGGCATCCCCGTCGATACCGTCTGCCTCGGGAAATGCGAGGACCAAGTTCGACGGTGGCGCACACCGTCGAAGGGTTGCTTCGCGAAGCTCGAGGCCAAATACCCCGAGTGGCTGTTTCACGATCAACGACACCGGCGCCCTCGGGAGCACCGTGGACGCGTTCGTCGGCGACGTCGTCTGTCAGCTGCACGGTCCGTCGGACGGAACGCGTGCCCCTGACCGATCGACCTCCGCGACGACGACCTTCGCCGGCAGCGGCGGCACGGACCGCCAATTGCACCGCCGTGCTCGCCGCGGTCGGCGCCGGCCGGGCAACATCCCGTACGTTCACCACCAACTGCGGCACGCCGAGCAGTGTTTCCTCGTCGTCTCGGGACCGGATTCACAGCAAGCACGCTGCCTCGACGCGCCGCCGAACTACGGCGCGTCGAACTCGTTCCATCGGCGCACCTGCGCCTGCGAGTGCGACGATCCCGCGCCGCTCGCCTGGACAGCAGCCCGGGCGAGCGGCGTCGTCACGCGATAGCTCGTCACGGCACGAGGCATCTCTCTGTGACGTGATCGCGGGGACGAAGCTCGCGAACGGCCGCCGCGGCCGCACCGTGCTTGCACGGTCTCCGACGAGTGAGTAAGGTCGCGCCCTTCGATGTCAGCCGGACGCTCTGCGGCTGTCGGCGTCTGCGAGATTCCATCGATGTGGCTGGGAGGCTTCCATGAGTGAAACGCGCGACCTCTACGAGATCGGTCGGTGCCCCCGTCGGCCGCGTCCCGGCCGAGATGTACGCCCAGGTGATCCGTCCCGAGCGTTTCGGCGAGCCGACCAAGGCGTTCAAGGTCGAGAAGGTTCCGGTTCCCGAGATCGCGCCCGACGAGGTGCTGGTCTGCGTGATGGCGGCCGGCGTCAACTACAACAACGTCTGGGCCGCGCTCGGCGTCCCGATCGACGTCGTGAAGGTGCACGCCAAGGGCGGCGACGACGACCGGCTTCCACATCGGCGGCAGCGACGCGTCGGGCGTCGTCTACAAGGTCGGCAGCGACGTGAAGAACCTGAAGGTCGGCGACGAGGTCGTCGTCCACTGCGGCATCTGGGATCGGAACGACCCAGCGGTGAAGTCCGGCACCGACCCGATGTTCGCCCCGAGCTTCCAGATCTGGGGCTACGAGACCAACTGGGGAAGCTTCGCGCAGTTCACCAAGGTGCAGGCGCATCGGTGCCTGCCGGAAGGCTAACGCACCTCGACGTGGGAAGCAGCGGCCGCCTACATGCTGGTCGGCGCGACCGCCTACCGCATGCTGACCGCGTGGGCCACCGCGACGTGAGGCGAACGACGTCGTCCTGGTCTGGGGCGCGACCGGCGGCGCTCGGCAGCATGGCGGTGCAGATCGCCGAAGGCGTTCGGGCGCGATCCCCGTCGGCGTCGTGTCGGGCGACGACAAGTTCGAGTTCGCCGAGAAGCTCGGCGCCAAGGGCTGCATCAACCGCAAGAAGTTCGATCACTGGGGCATGCTGCCGCATTGGAAGGACACCGCCGCGTACGACAAGTGGGCGGCCGGCGCGCGCGCGTTCGGGAAGGCGCTCTGGGACGTCCTCGGTGAGCGCCGGAGTCCCGCGCATCGTCGTCGAGCATCCCGGCGAGGACACCGTCCCGACCTCGATCTTCGTCTGCGACACCGGCGGCATGGTCGTCATCTGTGCCGGCACGACCGGCTGACAACGCCGTCGTCGACCTGCGCTACCTCTGGATGCGGCAGAAGCGCTTCCAGGGCTCGCACTTCGCGAACGACGAGCAGGCGAAGGGCCTGAACGACCTGGTCCTCGCGGGCAAGGTCGATCCCTGCCTCGGCGAGACCTTCACCGTTCGACCAGACTCGGTCACACCCACCAGCTCATGCACGACAACAAGCACCCCGCCGGCAACATGGCGTGTCTGGTGGGCGCGCCGAAGCCGGGCATGAAGGAGCTGCCGCGCTGATCCGTCCGACGCGTCTACACGTGGGTGTGCGAGTGAAGCGGTGGTTGCTGGCGGTGATCCTGCTCGGTCCGGTGCTGCTCCTCGTCGTCGGCACGGCGGTCGAGATCGTGCGCCGGATCGCGCCCCATAGCGCGCGACACCACCACCGCCCGCGACCTCGACTGAGAGTCAGCCGAGCAGATTCCGCGCGATCACCTTGAGCTCGAGGATCGGCTTCACGCCCTCGAAGATCGGCAGCACCGTGCGCGTCGACGACGTAGCGGGAGATCGGGAACTCCTCGGCGTAGCCCCAGCCGCCGTGCAGCAGCTGGCCTTCCTGCGTCACCCAGACGGCGACGTCGGACGCGAACAGCTTCGCCATCGCCGGCTCGAGCGCGATCGACTCGTCCTCGTCGATCGGCGCGCGCCGCCGCGTAGGTCGAGCTGGCGCGCCGGCCGCGATGTGCGTCGCCATGCGGCCGAGCTTGTACTGCGTGAGCCGGTACTGGCCGATCGGCTTGCCGAACTGCTTGCGGTCGTTGGCGTACTCGCAGGTGCGCTCGAGCGCCGCCTGCGCGAGGCCGGTCGCGCGCCCGCCGGTCTGCAGGCGGCCGGCCGCGAAGCCCGCCATCTGCAGATAGAAGCCCTTGCTCAGACTCGCCCGCCTCGCCGACCAGGTTCTCGCCGGCACGAAGTAGTTGTCGAACATCGAGCGTGAAGGAGTGCATGCCGCGGTAGCCCGGGGTCGCGATCGGCCTTGCCGTGCAGCGTGCCGCCGCCGGGCTGGCGTCATCTCGAACGCGTGCCCGGCGAAGGTGTCCTTCGGGACGATGAACAGCGACAGGCCCGCTGGCGCCCGAGCTTCGGGTTCGGGTCGGTGCGCGCGAGCAGCGCCAGCACGTTGGCGCGGCCGGCGAACGTGCACCACGCCTTGGCGCCGTTGATCGACGCAGCCCTTCTTGCCGTCGCGCTCGGCCGGCTCGGCGCGGCACCTGACCGACGCCACGTCGGAGCCGGTGTCGGGCTCGGTGACCGAGACGCCGACCATGATCTTGCCCGGCGGCGATCGGCGGCAGCCACTGCTGCCTTCTGCTGCATCGGTGCCGCCCTTGAGCAGCGCCTTGGTGAGGATCTCGGGACGCGTGATCAGGCTGCCCGGCCGCCGCGAGCGACGCAGCGCGACAGCTCCTCGGTGGTGACGATCATCGCGCAGGTTGCCCATGCCGCCGCCGCCGTACGCCTCCGGCACCGCCATGCCGAAGTAGCCGAGCTCGCCCATCTTCGCGATGAGCGCGTCGGGGACGAGGTCGTCGTGACGGTGGATGTGCTCGGCGATCGGCGCGACCTCGGTCGCGGCGAACTGTCGGACGGCGTCGCGCGTCATGGCGGCGAGCTCTTCCAGCGGGCTGTTGTTGACGCCGCGGGTCTCGAGCTGGTGGCGGCCGATCGCCGTCACCCGCGCGTCGCTCATGCCGGCGCGGATCGCCGCCCGCACGGCCGGGGTCGCGAGGGTCTCGTCGATCGCGCTCGGCGCGAGGCCGAGGTCGTCGGCGTGCGCGTCGAGCTGGCCGGCCGCCTTGCTCGCCATCTCGGCCGCGAAGACGAGCGCCATGTCGTCGATGCGCGGCTCGAGCTCCCCTCGCCCGCCGCGTACTCGGCGAGGCGCTTTCGCCGTCCGCACCTCGGTCGCGAAGTAGGCGACCCGCTCGGCCTGGGGCTGGTGCGCGTCGATGTCCTTCCCCTGGTTGGTGCGCGCGGACGCCTTGGCGACGACGACTTCGAGGGTGCGGTCGAGGGGCCGCGAGCAGGGTCGCGGTGGCCTCGCCGGTGCCCGCGTGCTCACGCGAGCTCGGCTGGCTGCTCATGGTGAAATCCTCCTGGCTTAAGTCCGGCTCTCTTATCACCGGGGTCCGAGCGGGCAAACGCGGTAGTGTCTCGGCTTCGCGAATCCAGCGGAGCCTCGGTCTGCCGCGCGCGGTCTTCATTCCGGGTGTCGCCGGCGGGTGGGTCAGGATTACCTTCTACGGTCGCCGGGTTCCTGCCGCCCACGCGTACTGCCCGCCGGTGCCTCGCTGTCTTAGCACAACACGCGCAGGTGCGGCTCCCCGAAGCAATCCCCGACCCACCCGCCGGCGATGCCATTGCAGCAAACAACGATCGACTGGCGCGCAGACGCGCCGCATCCGAAGCTGCATGAAGATTCAATAAGGATGCAGCAGGCGGGCGGGTCGGGGATGGCTCCGGAGCCGCACCTCGCGTGTGCGCAAGACAGCGAGGCTACCGGCGGGCAGTACGCGCTGGGTGTCAGCCGACCCGGCGACCGTAGGAGCCATCCCCGACCCGCCCGCCTGCTGCCACCGCCTCCGATTGCTCCTCCGCAGGGGTCAAACTGAGACAGTGCGGCAAACGCGGACTCGTTGACGGGCGCGCGCGTCGGCACGTAGGGTGGCGCGGTTTTTCATCCGCCGCAGCACACACCACTCACATCCGAAGGGGAGCGTTCCAATGGAGATTCGTCGCGTTGCCGTGATCGGGAGCGGCCAGATGGGCACGGGCATGGCGCAGGTGACCGCGCGCGCCGGCTTCGAGACCATCCTGATGAAGATGACCGAGGGCCCGGTCGAGGCCGGCAAGCAGAAGATCGCCAAGGCCCTGCAACGCGACGTCGAGAAGCAGCGCTGCACCCAAGAGGATCTCGACGCGACCCTCGGCCGGCTCAGTTGCACCAACACGCATCCACGACCTCTCCGAGTGCGACCTCATCATCGAATCGGTCATCGAGGACCTCGAGGAGAAACGGCGGCTCTTCGCGCGCCTCGAGGACGTCGTCAACGAAGCCGCGATCTTCGCGACCAACACCTCGACGCTCTCGGTGACCGCGCTCGCCGAGGCTACCAAGCGCCCGACTCGCGTGATCGGTCTGCACTTCTTCAATCCCGCCCCGGTCATGAAGCTCGTCGAGATCGTGCCCACGCTGCGGACCGACGCCGCGGTGCTCGGCGCCGCCCAGGTCTTCACCGAACGCTGCAAGAAGTCCGGCGTGCTGATCCGCGACTTCACCGGCTTCGTCGTGAACCGCCTGCTCACGCCCTACATGGTCGACGCGATGCGCACCCTGCAGGAAGGTCTGGCGTCGATCGGGCGCGATCGACTCGGCGATGCAGCTCGGCGCCGAACCACCCGATGGGACCGCTCGCGCTCGCCGACTTCATCGGCCTCGACATCGTCTTCCACATGTCGAACAACCTCTACGAAGAGTACCGCGAGCCGCGCTTCACGCCGCCGCCGCTGCTGCGTCGCCTCGTGCTCGCCGGGTACCTCGGCCGCAAGAGCGGCAAGGGCTTCTACGACTACTCGACCGACGCCGCCGACCCCGAACGACTTCCTGGTGAGCAGCGTCGCCTAGCGCGGACGCGCATCGAACAACCCGGAGGCGAGCGATGCTATCGAAGATCCATCACGTCGGGATCGTCGTCCGCGACCTCGAGCAGGCGTACGGCTTCTGGCGCGACGTGCTCGGGCTTCCCGTCCAGGTCGTGAAGACCGTCCTCGATCAGGACGTGACGGCGGCGCTCCTCAAGGTCGGCGAGAGCGAGATCGAGCTGCTGCAGCCGCTCTCCGACAAGAGCGGCATCGGCAAGTTCCTGGCCAAGCGGGGCGAAGGCATCCACCACCTCTGCTTCGAGACCGACGACGTCGACGCCGAGCTCGCCGCGCGCCAAGGCCAAGGGCATCCGGGTGATCGACGAGAAGCCGCGGCTCGGGCTCGCCGGCATGATCTGCTTCCTCCACCCGGCGGCGACCCGCGGGGTGCTGGTCGAGTACGCACAGCCGCTCGCCGAGGAGCACCACTGATGGAGACGCGTCGCATCGACCGCGTAGCGGTCGCTCGACTCGACCATGTCGTCGTCGCCACGCCCGACGCCGCGGGCGCGACCGCCACGTTTCGCGGGCACTTCGAGCTCGCCCCCGGGGCGCCGGTCGCCGGGTCGCCCACCCTGCAGATCGGCGACGCCCGGATCGCCTTCGTGACCCCCGCCGCGCGGGACCGCCGGTCGCCGACATCCTCGCCAAGAGCGGCGAAGGGATGGCCGAGGTCTGCATGGAGGTGGCGAGCCTGGCCGCCGCCGAGGACGCGCTCCGGCAAGGCCGGCGTCGGCTTCACGATCGAGGCGAAGGGTCCGGTAAGGCGATCGCGGTCGATCCGGGAGCCGCGCACGGCGTCCGCCTCACGCTGATCGAGGGCCGATCGGCTAGGCGTCGAGCCGTCGGCGGCACACGAGCGAACACGGCGTTAGAAATATGGCGCCACGACTCTCGAATGGGCATGGTGAATGTAGGTAGACGCTAGCGTCGTGACACGCGCCCTGGCACATCCGTTGCTGGTCGGGCGCGAGGGCTCAGAACAATGTCGATCATGTTCTCTCCGTGGAAGCCGATGACCCCGACGATGATTGCCGACGCGCCCGACCTGTCCCGGCGTCTACGAGCTTGCGACGCTGGTCCGCACCGTCGTCTTCATCGGCGCCGCCGGGGAGAACCTGAGCGAAGCGCTCACCGAGCACCTGAACGCGCCCGGCGACGCTGCACCCCCACTTCGGACGTCTCTACTTCCGGCGTGGCACCGCTCGAAGAGCCCGAGCAGGCACCAGGGCGAGCTCATCGAGGCCTATCGCGCGAGTCATGCCGGCGCGTTCCCGGCCGCCCAGTTGATCCAGCCGACGCCGCTGCCGCCGGTCGTCACCGCGGCGGCATTTGAAAGCCGGTCTGATCCTCGCCTGAATCCGTCGCCGCTGGTCGCGGCGCGACAGCGGCGACTGGCGCGCCCGCAGGCCACCAGGCTCAATTCGCCTTCAGCACGTAGATCCGATCGGTGGAGGCCCACCAGGTCGGGATCTCGATCGTCCGCGTCGGGTGGTAGCCGGGAAGCGGCGCGTTCGCGATCACCCACGGGAGACCGTCGGCCTTGGCGGTCACGTGCGGCACGTCGAGCTCGGTGTCTTCGCCCGGCGGTAGCCGCTCGGGGTGCGCGTAGAGACGCCAGCCGTTCTCGACGTAGCCGGCATCGAGGTCGATCTCGGGAACCCCGCGGCGCCGGAGCTCGGCCGCGGTCGCCGCGACGGCGCGCGGCATACGCGAGCATCGTCGCGCGTGCCCGGTGACGTCGAGGAACGCGAGCGCGACCAGGAGCGCGACGCCGAGCGCGACGCCGCCACGCCGCGACCGGAACCGCCGCGTCCGCGAGCGCCGAGCGCCACGGCGCTCAGCGACGAGCGGCGAGATAGTAGCGGTCGTAGAAGAACCAGAACACGAAGCAGAGCGCCGTCGACGCCGAGCGCGAACCCGGCGACGCACGCCCAGGCCGGGCGTGCGGAGCCAGCCGCCGGGACGAAGCCCGTCGGCCATGCGCGCGAGGAGCACCGCGCCGCCGCCGAGACCGATCGCGGTCGCGACGAGGGCGAGCGCGTGCCGCAGCGGCGCTCCGCGGCGGCAGCCCTTGAGCAACGGCCGCGCGCGCGCCGAGCTCCTCGATGCTGACGGTGTGCGCGAACTTGAGCGCCGAGACGGCGGCGTCCGCGAAGTGCGAGACGACGACCGCCGCCGCGAGCAGCATCCCGGCCCCGATCCAGGTCGCGCGCCGCGGCGCTGGTCCGAACGCCACCAGCACCGGCACGGCTCGCGAGACCGACGTGCGCCAACATGCTGAGCCCCGCCTCGACGTAGACGATCGGCGGCACGAGCAGGATGAACGAGAGCCGCATCACCCGGTACTGCACGCCCCGTCGCCGCCCCACGGGAAGAGCCGCGTCGCCGCGGCCGACGCGAGCACCATCATCACGATGCGTCGACGAGCGCGAAGGCGATCGTCCGCCAGCGGAGGTCGCGGCGCTCGAGCGCGCAGGCCCCGAGAAAGAGGCCCGCCGGAAGCGCGATCGCGACCGGCCGCACGAAGAACGCGACGATCGCGAGCGCGAGCCCGACGATGGATCGGCGCGCTCGCCCGCGCGCAGACCCGCCGTCAGGCCCAGAGGCTCAGCAGCGAGAACGGCGACGAACGGCATGTCGCGTCATGAAGCTGAACGCCAGCACGAACGCGATCGGATAGAGGAAGACGAGAACGCGCCGAAGAGCGCCGCGCCGGCGCGGCAGCCGAGGGCGCGCAGCCACCCGTACGAGCCGAGCGTACCGGCGAGCCAGAGCGCCAGCGTCGAGAGACGGAGCGTCGTGAACGAGAAGCCGCCGAGCCACGCGAAGAGCGTGCCCCACCAGAGCAGGACCGGCGGAAACGTCGAGCTCCACGGCGAGACCCGGAACGGCAGTCCGTGCAGCGAGCTGCTCGACGCTGATCGCGTAACACCAGTCGTCGAGGATCGAGACGTCGGCGCGCGGGTCGACGAGCACCACGGCTGCGATCCACGCGACGACGAGCGCCGCGACCGCCTGGAGATCGTCACGGCGCACGCGCCCTATCGATCGATTCACCTCGGCCGAGAGCAAGCGAGGTCCCCAGGTACGAGGGGGCGACACGTCGACGGATGCCGTGGCACCAGCCGCGATTCGATGACAGAACGGCCGCGGTGCGCGCCGCGACCAGCATCTGGCAACCGCCGCTCGGCCGTCTGACGCTCGGCCTCGTGCTGACGGTCGTCGCGACCGCCTTCGAAGCGCTCGCCGTCGCGACCATCCTGCCCACGACGACCGCCGAGCTCGGCGGGCTCGAGTGGTACGGCTGGACCTTCAGCGCCTTCATGCTCGCGAACCTGGTCGGCATCACCGTCGGCGGCAACGAGACCGACCGGCGCGGACCCGCCCTGCCCTTCATCGCCGGAGCCACGCTCTTCGCGGGCGGCCTCGTCGTGAGCGGCGTCGCGCCGTCCATGCCCGTGATCGTCTTCGGCCGCACGTCGCAGGGGTTTCGGCGGCGGCCTGCTCTCGGCGGTCGCCTACGCGTCGATCGCGCGCGCGTACGCGGTCGACCTCCAGCCGCGCATGCTCGCGACGCTCTCGAGCGCCTGGGTGATTCCAGGGCTCGTGGGTCCCGGGCTCGCCGGGCTCGTCGCCGAGCACGCTCGGATGGCGCTGGGTCTTTCTCGGGCTGGCGCCGCTCCTGGCCTTCGCCGCCGTGCTCGTGGTGCCGGCCCTACGCACCGAGCGCGGCGATCCGGACGCACCGGACGGCCGCGCCCGCACGTGGTTGGCCGTGCAGCTGGCGGTCGGCGCGAGCATCGCGCTCGCGGGCCTCGGCCGCGATCCGACCGTGGCTCGGCCTCGCGCTCGTCGCCGGCGGATCGGCACTGGCGGTGCCGGCACCTGCAACGCCTCCCTGCCGGCACGCTCGTCGGACGCCCCGGCCTGCCCGCGGCCGTCGCCACCATGGGCCTCCTGAACTTCGCGTTCTTCGGCACCGAGGCGTTCGTCCCGCTCGCGATCGCCGACGTACGCGGCGCGAGCATCTGGCTCACCGGTCTCTCGCTCACCGCAGCGGCGCTCACGTGGACCGCCGGCGCGTGGATGCAGGTGCGGCTCGCGAAACGCGTGGCACCGCACGCGGTGATCGTCGCCGGGCTCGTGATCCTCGGCGCCGGGATCGGCGGCGTCATCGCGCTCCTCTCGTCGCACGTCCCGCCGTGGAGCGCGGTCGTCGCGTGGGCCGTCGCGGGTCTCGGGATGGGGCTCGCGTTCACGACCTGCTCCGCCGCCATCCTCGAGTCGGCGCCGGCGGGGCAGGAGGGCGCGGCCTCGGCGTCGCTGCAGCTCGCGCAGGTGCTCGGCGCCGCGGTCGCGACCGGCATCGGCGGCGCGATCGTGGCGGCGCCGTTCGCGGGGTGCCGCCGGCGCGCGCGGGATCGGCGCGTGGCTGATGGCGTGATGCTGGTCGTGCTGGTTCTGGCGATCGCGACCGCGCGTTGGATCGAGCGTGCGCGCGATTCGCGGCGGCCGTCAGATCGAGACAGCGGCAGCATCGAATCGGCGCGGCTTGAAGGCCGATGCCTTCGCGTCCGTAGTCTGCGATCGAGCGTCATCTCCAGGGCGACAATCGGCGAGCAGCGAGCGCGGCAACCCAGTCGCAACTCGCGCGCCTGGATACTAGAGACCATGGTGAGCTTCGCGAGACCGTTGATAACGAGTGCCGTGAGACCGCAGAACACGGTCGCGACGTCGAGGCTCGACGCGCCAATCCACACGATCCGCGGTGCGCAAATCCTCTTGGACCGCGACCTCGCGCGCGATCTACGGCGTGGCGACGCGAGTCTTGAACCAAGCGCTCAAGCGCAACTTGCGGCGTTTTCCGCAAGACTTTGGCATTCCAGCTGACGCTCGCGGAGGCGGACGAGATCCGACGTTCAACATCACAGTCTTGTGACCTCGAAAGCGCGGCTTCAACGTCAAGTACCGACCCTGGGCCTTCACCGAGCATGGCGCGATCATGGTAGCGTCGGTGCTCAACAACCCGCGAGCGGTCGAGATGAGCGTCTTTGCTCGTACGAGCTTTCGTGCGTCTTCGCGACGTCGCGCGCCACCACGCTGACGTCGCCAAACGGCTCATCGCTCTCGAACGCCGCGTCACGAGTCACGATGCGAGCCTCAAGCAGGTCTTCGTCGCTCTCCGCCATCTCCTGCAACCGCCTACCAAGCCACGACCACGAATCGGCTTCGGCGACCGTAGATCACCGTGCGACCCGTGAAGCGCTCTCAATACTGCCGGATAGCGCCGCTGCACGTGGGCTTGGCGGATGCGGATCGCCGCGCGCGCGCTCCGCCGGCGTACAGACACGCAAGATGGCGGCGCACGTCCGCGACGTCCGTCTTCACGACGACGACCGTCGGGACGTCGTCCGGTGCCTCCGCGTACGTCCAGCGAAACGTCATGAACCCGACCGGCACGCCCGTCGTGTCGAGCCAGTTGGCGACGCCGGGGTCGCGGTGCGCGACGACGTAGCGGAACGCGCCGTCGGCATCGCGCTCGGATTGGAACGCGTTCAGGCTGCTCTGGTGGTTCGCGTAGTCGAGCGACTCGCCCCAGAGGTTCGCGAGGTGGAAGCCCTGATAGAGCGGCGCAATGGGGACGTGCGCTTCGACCACGAGCGCCTCGTCCGGACCGAGCTCGTAGACGCCGCCGGCGTAGACGTTGGTGCTCTGGCCGCCGCCGGTCGCGAGCGTCGCCGCGTTCGGCGCGTTGAAGTCGTTCCGCGGCATGAAGCGCTTGCCGTCGCCGTTCATGTCGGCGTGGGTCTCGAGCGACGACGGCGTAGAACTCGTTCCAGAACTTCATCTGGTTGCTCGACGATCGCGGCCATGCGGCGGAGCTCGGCGGCGGCGCGGGCGGCGTCGAGCGCGGCGGCGGCGGCGGCGTCGTCGTCGAGCGGACTGATCGCGATCTCGAGCGCGTCCTCGCGCTCCCAATCGTGGAAGAGCTCGCGGAGCGTGAGGTGGCGGGCGGTGTAGGTCACCAGGTCCTCGCTGCCGTCCTTCCGCTTCAGCGAGCGCGTTCGCTGCGTCGCGATGAAGTTGCCGTCGTGGCCGGCCGGTCGCTCGGGCGCGAGCAGGATCTCGAAGCGGCCGTCGGCGTCGACGCGGAGCTCCGACGAGTCGAGCTTGCCGGTGCCGGCGCGGCGTCCGGGCCGGAGCTCGGCGATCGAGCCGCTGTCGCCGGCATAGTCGGTCGCCGCCTCGAAGATCACGTACTGCGGGGCCTTCCGTCCCGCGCGCGCCGCGGCTCGCCGCGCCAGTGGCGGCAGTCGGCGGCGCGGCCCGCGATGCGATAGCGGCGCGCCCCGTCGATTTCGGCGTTCAGGTAGAGCGCGTCGGCGTTGTCGATCGTCGATTTCGGCTGATCGGCTGAATGGCGCGGCGAAACTGGGGACGCGGCGGGATCGGCGTGGAACGCGCGCTCGATCGCGCCGTGCACCCAGCCGAGCAGGTAGCGATAGCCCTCGGCGAGCACGCGCTCCGACGCGGGCGGCGCATGCAGCGTCGGCTCGTCGATCGCGTCGCGGGCGCGCCCGAGCGCGGCCAGGAGATCGTCCCAGGCGGCGCCGGAGCGTCGTCGCGGTATCGGCGGTATCGGTCATGCGCCCGTCCCCTTTCCGGTGTGGCGGTCGTCGGCTTTGTCGCCCGACGTCCCAGCCAAACGTCTCGTAGAGGTCCGCGAGCGCGGCGCGGATCTCGTCGCGACGAAGACCGAACTCCTCGAGGCTGTAGTCGTGCCCCGACTCGCGAGCTCCCGAACGACGCTCCTGGACGGCGAGCGCGCGGTCGAGCTCGGCCGAGGGCGCGAAGCCGAGGCGGGCGTAGACGCGATGCACGACGCCCGCCGGATCGCGCACGAGGTCGCGATAGTCGACGATCGCATGCGCCGTGTCGGGATGGCGGCGCAGGACCTCGAGCGGATGCCGGTAGGTGTGGAACGACTGCTCGGCGAGGAGGCGCAGCGAGCGCTGCATGCGTTCGGCGTCCCAGCGCCGGCGCGCCCACCCGGTCTGCATCAGCTTCAGGAGACTCGGGATCGTGGCTCCCCGGGTCACGCACGCAGACCACGATACGCGCGTCCGGGAAGGCCTCGATCAGGCGTCGCGACCCGACCCGAGAAGATCGGGTTCTTGCTGAGATGAATCTTCTCCGCGCCGTTCAGATACAGCTGGCGCCGCACGCAGTCGGCATAGAAGCGCATCATGCGCCGGCGCTGCGCCGGCCGGCAGATCGTCGACGTGGTAGAAGTCGAGCTCGCCCATGTACGGCAGCAGCACGATCCAGTAGCCCGAGGCGCACGAGTAGGTGAAGAGGAAGTCGTCCTCCTCTGGCATCGTGAGCCCCATCGGATGAATGTGGCGCATGGGACCGAAGGTGCGCTCTTCCCAGGCCTCCACCCGACTCGCGATCGGTCCGCCGAGGCGGCGATCGCACGCCGCGAGGAAGCGGATCACCTTCTTCTGCAGGAGCGAGGGGAAGAAGAGCTCGTAGTAGAGAAAGACGCTGAACCGCTCGCGGTCCTCGCTCATGAGACGATGCAGCAGGGTCGTACCGCTGCGGGCGTGCCCGACGATGAAGACCGGGGTCCGGATCTCGATCTTGCGAAGACCCGGGAAGAGGATCGCGTCGAGGAAGAAGCAGACGGCGTGGAAGCTCGCGACTGCGGGCACGGCGACGAGCAGACGGGTCAGGAGCTTCCGGCGTGTGCGCGCATGCGGCTCGCGCCATGCGAGACGGATCATGCGGCGCCAGGCGGCGAAGTCGAAGTACATGTGCATGGGCGGGTCGGCCTTCTAGCACAGCGGGTTCGGTCTCCATTTTCGCCTTGACTTCGCCATCGTGATTCGCCTAACTTTCGCCTCGCTGAATCCGAGCGTCCTGGGCCTCTTCCACCTGCCACCCCGCGGACCGCACGCACCCGTCCCACCCCAGACGGTGCGTGCGAGTCCGCTCGGCTCGCGGCCAGTTGCGACCGGATGCGGCCAGATCCGGCTGGACGCTAGCTGCGCTCGACGCTCGGCGTTCGGCGCTTCGCAGGCGATGCTGCCTCTTTGGAAGGCATTCGCCGCCGTTGCGGCGACGCGCGCGTGAAGAATCCAAGGCGCTCCATGGCTCCGCCGTGGCACGGAACGCGCTATTGCCGGTAAACACTACGGCTGCGTCCACTCGACCATGGCTCTCCACGTCGCTCTCCATCACCGCACCACGTATCGGTATGACCGCCTGGTCACGCTCGGGCCGCAGACGATCCGCCTCCGGCCGGCGCCCCACACCCGGACGCCGATCCTGAGCTACTCGCTCAAGGTGACGCCGCCCGATCACTTCCTCAACTGGCTGCAGGATCCCCAGAGTAATTTCCTCGCGCGCGCCGTCTTTCAGCAAGCCGACCCGGCTCCTCGACGTCGAGGTCGATCTCGTCGCCGACATGACGGTGATCAACCCGTTCGACTTCTTCCTCGAGCCGGCGGCCGAGAACCTACCCGTTCGAGTACGAGCCCGGGCTCGCCCACGCGCTCCGCCCCTACCGCGAGACGCTGCCGGTCGGTCCCCGGCTCAAAATTGGCTGCTGAGCGCGGGCCACCCCGAAGGTCGGACGATCGACGTCCTGGTCGACCTGAACCAACGCCTGCAAGCGCGAGATCGGCTACGTGATCCGCATGGAGCCGGGCGTCCAGACCTGCGACGAGACGCTGGCGTTGGAGCTCGGCTCGTGTCGCGACACCGGCTGGCTCTTCGTGCAGATCCTCCGCAACATGGGCTTCGCCGCCCGCTTCGTCTCCGGCTACCTCGTCCAGCTGAAGCCCGACGAGAAGTCGCTCGACGGGCCGTCCGGTACGCCGCACGACTTCACCGACCTGCACGCCTGGGCGGAGGTCTACCTACCGGGCGCCGGCTGGGTCGGACTCGACCCGACCTCGGGTCTGCTCGCCGGCGAAGGACACATTCCCCTCGCCTGCACCGCCGAGCCGTCGAGCGCGGCGCCGATCGACGGCCTGATCGACGAGTGCGAGACCGACTTCGAGTTCGCGATGGCGGTGACGCGCATCCGCGAGGACCCGCGCGTCACCCTGCCCTACACCGACGAGCAGTGGGCGGCGATCGACGCGCTCGGCCGCGACGTCGACACGCGGCTCGCGACCGCCGACGTGCGCCTCACCATGGGCGGCGAGCCGACCTTCGTCTCGATCGACGACCGCGACGGCGAGGAGTGGAACTTCACGGCGCTCGGCGCGGGCAAGCGCCGCCTGGCCGGGTCGACTGGTGCGGCGTCTCCGCGACCGCTTCGCGCCGCAGGGACTCCTGCATTTCGGCCAGGGCAAATGGTACCCCGGCGAGTCGCTGCCGCGCTGGGCGCTCGGCTGCTACTGGCGGCTCGACGGCGAGCCGGTGTGGGACGATCCGGCGCTTGGTCGCCGAGGACGAGATCGACTACGGCGTGACCGCCGCCGACGCGGAGCGCTTCATGCAGACGCTCGCGCGCCGCCTCGGCGTCGATCCGGGCTTCGCGATCGCCGGCTACGAGGACGTCTGGTACTACCTCTGGCGCGAGCGCCGCCTGCCGGTGAACGTCGACCCGTTCGACTCGCGGCTCGAGAATCCCGAGGACCGGCGCGCGCCTCGCGCGCGTCTTCGAGCACGGGCTCGCCACCGCCGTCGGCTACGCGCTGCCGATCGCGCCCGCCGAAGCGGCGCATGGCACCGGCCCGCGCTGGCGGAGCGGCCGCTGGTTCCTCCGGCCCGAGCGCATGTACCTGATGCCGGGCGACTCGCCGATGGGCTATCGCCTGCCGCTCGACTCGCTGGCCTGGGCGGCGAAGGAGGACTTTCCGTATCTGATCGACGTCGATCCGTTCGCGCCGCGCCGCCGTTGCCGCTGCCGCTGGGCGCGCATCACGCCGCAACCACGGATCCCGCCGCCGTCCGACGCCGCCGCGCACGCGATCTCCCCGCCCGGCGCGGGCTCGGCGACGCGAGCGCGCGCGCGCTCGCCGACCTGCCGCCGGACCCGGGCAGTCGGCCGCCGACACCATCCGCACCGCCGTCTGCGTCGAGCCGCGCGACGGCAAGCTGCACGTCTTCATGCCGCCGCTCGGCGATCTCGCCGACTACCTCGAGCTCGTCGCCACGGTCGAAGCGACGGCGGCCGAGCTCGGCATCCCGGTGCTCGTCGAGGGCTACCATCCGCCGAGCGATCCACGGCTCCGGAAGCTCGAGGTCACGCCCGACCCCGGCGTCATCGAGGTCAACGTGCATCCGGCGTCGAGCTGGGACGAGCTCGCGAGCAATACCGGCATCCTCTACGAGGAGGCGCGCCTCTGTCGCCTCGGCGCCGAGAAGTTCATGCTCGACGGCACGCCACACGGGGACCGGCGGCGGCAATCACCTGACGCTCGGCGGCGCGTCGGCGGCCGACAGTCCGATCCTCCGCCGTCCCGATCTGCTGCGGAGCCTGCTCGCCTACTGGCACAACCACCCGTCGCTGTCCTTCACCTTCTCGGGACTCTTCATCGGGCCGACCAGCCAGGCGCCGCGGGTGGACGAAGCGCGCAACGACCAGCTCTACGAGCTCGAGACCGCGTTCCGCGCAGGTCCCGGAGTATCGCGACGTCCCGCCGTGGCTCGTCGATCGGCTCTTCCGCAACCTCCTGGTCGACGTCACCGGCAACACGCATCGCACCGAGTTCTGCATCGACAAGCTCTACTCGCCCGACTCGGTGCGCGGCCGGCTCGGCATCCTCGAGCTCCGGAGCTTCGAGATGCCGCCGCACGCCCGCATGAGCCTCGTGCAGCAGCTGCTGGTGCGCGCGCTCGTGGCGCGCTTCTGGGACGCAGCCCTACACGACGCAGGCTCGTGCGCTGGGGCACCGAGCTGCACGACCGCTTCATGCTGCCGCACTTCGTCGCGGCAGGACCTCGACGACGTCCGCGCCGAGCTCGTGCAGGCCGGCTTCCCGTTCGCCGCCGAGTGGCTGGCGCCGCACCTCGAGTTCCGCTTCCCGGTGATCGGATCGATCGCCGCAGCGCGGCGTCGCGCTCGAGCTCCGTCACGCGCTCGAGCCCTGGCACGTGCTCGGCGAGGAGGACGGCGGCGGCGGGCACGGTCCGCAGCGTGGATTCGTCGCTCGAGCGTCTGCAGGTGAAAGTGAGCGGCATGGTCGACGGACGCCACGTGCTCACGTGCAACGGCCACACGGTGCCGCTCCACCCGACCGGCACCAACGGCGAGTACGTCGCCGGCGTCCGCTATCGCGCCTGGTGTCCGCCGTCGGCGCTGCACCCGACGATTCCGATCCACACCCCGCTCGTCTTCGACCTGGTCGACACCTGGAGCCGGCGCTCGATCGGCGGCTGCACCGCACCACGTCGTGCACCCGGGCGGACGGGGCTACGACACCTTCCCGGTGAACGCCTACGAGGCCGAGGGCCGCCGGGTGGCGCGATTCTCCCCGTTCGGGCATACGCCGGGGAGCATGAGCCCCACGCCCGCCGATCGCGATCCCGAGTTCCCGTTCACGCTCGACCTGCGGCGGAGCCTGACGGGGCGTCGATTCGAACGCATGAGCACGACGTCGCCGTCCGCCGACCCGCGCGCCGACGCGGATCGCCGTCTCGCCTACACGCCGGCCGAGGACGTGTGGGACGAGATGCTGGTCGCGCCCGGCGAGCCGCGTCCGCACTGGATCCCGGTGGTCCGCTGGCTCCGCGGGCAAGGCCGGAGCGAGCTGGCACGGCGCTGGGAGCAAGGCCGGCGTCTGATCCACGAGAACGGCGTCACCTACAACGTCTACGGCGACCCGCGCGGCATGCACCGGCCGTGGGAGCTCGACGCCGTGCCGCTGGTGGTGTCGTCGGGCGAGTGGGCGCGGCTCGAGCGCGCGCTCGCGCAGCGCGCCCGCTTGCTGAACCTCGTGCTCGCGGACCTCTACGGCCCGCAGCACCTGCGTGCGCGACGGCTTGCTGCCGCCCGAGCTCGTCTACGCGAACCCGGCGTTCCTCCGACCCTGTCACGGCGTCGCGTTCCCGGCGGCATCGCGCCTGCACGTCTACGCCGCCGACCTCGCGCGCGCGGCCGACGGGCGCTTCTGGGTGATCGCCGACCGCACGCAGGCGCCGTCGGGCGCCGGCTACGCGCTCGAGAACCGCATCGTGCGTCTCGCGCACCCTGCCCGAGATCTTCCGCGAGTGCCGGGTGCAACGCCTGGCGGCCTTCTTCGGCACGCTGCGCGACACGCTCCGCGGCCTGGCGCTCCGCCATCGCGAGAACCCGCGCATCGTGCTGCTCACGCCCGGGCCGTACAACGAGACCTACTTCGAGCACGCGTACCTCGCCCGCTATCTCGGCTTCACCCTCGTCGAAGGCGCCGATCTCACCGTCCGCGACAGCGTCGTCTACCTGAAGACGCTCGGCGGGCTCGAGCCGGTCGACGTCGTCCTGCGCCGCCTCGACGACGCGTTCTGCGATCCGCTTGAGCCTCCGGACGCGACTCCTCGCTCGGCATCGCGGGCTCACTGCAGGCGGTACGCGCCGGCAACGTCGTGGTCGCGAACGGGCTCGGGAGCGGCGTCGTCGAGACGGCGGCGCTGATGGCGTTCCTGCCCGAGCTCTGCCAGCACCTGCTCGACGAGGAGCTCGCGATGCCGTCGGTCGCGACGCTGGTGGTGCGGCCATCCCGACGCGCTCGCCTACGTCGCTCGAGCACCTCGACAGCCTGGTGATCAAGCCGGCGTTCCCGGTCTTCGGCCACGAGCCGATCTTCGGCAGCGCGCTCTCCGCCACGCGGACGCGAGGACCTGCTGGCGCGCGTGCGCGCCCGCCCGCACGAGTACGTGGCGCAGGAGCAGGTCGCCCTCTCGACGGCACCCGTGTGGACGCCGGACGGTCTGCAGCCGCGCCACGTCGTGCTGCGCACCTTCGCGGTCGCGAGCGGCGACGGCTACCGCGTGATGCCGGGCGGGCTCGCGCGCGTCGCGACCTCGCGCGAGTCGCTCGTCGTGTCGATGCAGCGCGGCGGCGGCAGCAAGGACACCTGGGTCGGCTCCGAGGGCACCGGTGAGCGCGATGACGCTGCTCGCGCTCGCCGGGCGCGCCGATCGAGCTCACGCGCGGCGGCGGCGAGCTCCCGAGCCGCGTCGCCGACAACCTCTTCTGGCTCGGCCGCTACGTCGAGCGCGCCGAAGGCACGGTGCGTCTCCTGCGCTCGGTCCTGGCGCGGCTCGCCGACGAGGCGAGCGGCAGCGAGGTCCCCGAGCTGCCGATCCTGCTCAGCCGCGCTCGCGGCGCACGCCGGGCTCGAGGACGACCTCGTCTCACCCGATCTCGAGGCCGACGCGGCGATGCGCGAGCGCGCGGTGCTCGACTTCCTGCGCGCGCGACGCGCCGCCGCGCGTGCTCCGCGCCGACGCTCGGCTCGCGCAGCGGCTTCGCCTCGATCTCGCGCGACCAGATCTCGCTCGACACCTGGCGCGTCCTGAATCAACTCGAAGGACTACCTGCCGCCGCGCGACGGCCGTCCGCGCCCTGACGCTGACCGAGCGCGATCGAGCGCATGAACCAGCTGGTGCTCGCGATGGCCGCCTTCAACGGTCTCAGCCTCGAGAACATGACGCGCGGCCAGGGCTGGCGCTTCACCGACCTCGGCCGCCGCCTCGAGCGCGCGCTCTTTCTCATCACGCTCTTCCAGCACACCATGGTGGCGCCCTGCCGCGACGAGACGCGCCTCCTCGAGGCGCTGCTCGAGACCTCCGACAGCGCGATCACCTATCGCGGCGGCGCTATCTCGGCACCGTGCAGCCGGCGCCCGTCCTCGATCTCCTCGGCGACCGACGAGACCAACCCGCGCGCGCTCGTCTTCCAGGTGCGCGCGCTCGCGGAGCACGTCGAGCGCCTGCCGCGCGCCGGCGGCGAGGCGCTCCGCACCGCGGAGGAACGGACGGCGATCGCGGCGCTGGCGCGGCTCCGGCATGGCGGTGCCGGCCGAGCTCGCCGCGGTCGGGCTGCACGGCGAGCGCGTCGCAGCTCGCCGATCTGCCTCGGACAGCTGACCGAGGAGCTCGTGACGCTCTCCGACACCATCACCGCAGAGCTATCTCAGCCACGCCGCCGCGACGCGCGCGCTCCGCGGCTACGGCACCGGAGGCGCCGGCGTGAACTACCGCGTCCGCCACTCGACGCGCTACACCTACTCGCAGCCCGTCGCGATCGCGCACAACGAGGTGCGCCTGACGCCGCGGAGCGGCGGGTCCAGCACGCCCGCCGCACCCAGCTGGCGATCGACCCGCCGCCGTCGGTCTTGAGCCAGCAGCAGGACTTCTTCGGCAACACGGTTCATTTCTTCACCCTGCAGGCGCCGCACCACGAGATGACGGTGACCGCCGTGAGCGACGTGAGCCTGCAGAGCGAGCCGCCGCCCGCGCCCGACGGACACCCCACCGTGGGACGAGGTGCGCGCGGCGCTCCTGCAGGACCTGAGCCGCGACCGGCCTCGACGCCTATCAGTTCGTGTTCGAGTCGCCCTTCGTGCGCTGGGACGACGCGACCGTCGCGTACGCGACGCCCGTCGTTTCCTCCCGGCCGGCCGCTCCTCGCAGCCGCCCTCGATCTCACGCGCCGCATCCACACCGACTTCACGTACGAGCCCGGCGCGACCTCGGTCGCGACCCCGATCGCCGACGTGCTGCAGCGACCGCCGCGGCGTCTGTCAGGACTTCACCCACCTCGAGATCGCCTGCCTCCGCTCGCTCGGCCTCGCCGCCCGCTACGTGAGCGGCTACGTGCTGAACCTCGCCGGCGCCAGGCAGCGAGCGCATGGTCGGCGCCGACGCGTCGCACGCCTGGCTCGCGATCTACGATCCCGGCCGCGGCTGGATCGACCTCGACCCGACCAACGACACGATCCCGAGCGACCAGCACGTGACGGTGGCGTGGGGTCGCGACTACGGCGACGTGAGCCCGGTGAAGGGCGTCGATCCTCGGCGGGGGCCAGCACACGGTCACGGTCGCGGTGGACGTCATTCCCGGTCGCCTGACGCCCGTCAGAAGCTCCGCGCAGCGACTTGTAAGAAAGCGCCTCCGAGCGTGCGCCTGCGCGCGTTTCGGCGTGAATCCACAGGATTTCCAGGCCCCACGCTGCGGCATGTCCCATGCATTGCATCCAGTAGCGCGCGCAGCGCGCCAGAGGAGGACACGTCATGGCAGACGACCAACAGCTCGTCCAGCGTCGCGATCGTCGCGATCGTCATCATTGCGCTCGTGGCCGGCTTCTTCTTCTTCACGAAGATCGGCGTCGTGTCCGGGGCGGTGCGAAGACGGTCAACGATCGACCTGAACGTTCCCAAGGCTCCGGCTCCGGCACCGCAGAGCTGACCTCGGGACCCTGCCGTCGCGCGGCGAGGCGCGGCGGCAGGCCGTTGCGATCAGGGCGCGCGTCGCCGTAGAGCCCGGGCGTGGCGACGACCGGGGCGTTCGATTAGGGTGCGACGGATGGGCGTCCACGAGGCGTACCACCTCGACCCGACGAACCGCCTGATCCACTGGCTCTGCATTCCGCTCGAGCTCACGGCGGTGCTGAAGCTCCTCGCCGTCGTGCCCGCGCCTGTCGATCTCGGGCTGGTCGCGATCGTCCTCGTCGGCGCGGTCTACGTCGCCGCGGATCTCGCCGGCGGTGCCGCGATGGTGATCCTGCTGCTCGGCCTCGCTTGCTCGCGCGGTCACTCACCACTGGGTCCGGTCGGGCTCGACGTCGTGGTCGCCGTCGCGCTCGTTCGTCGGCGCTCTTCGTCTTCCAGACCCGCGTCGGGCACGGGGTGTTCGAGCGGGGCATCGACGACACCGAGATGAACCTCGCGGAGTCCGCCGCACGGGAACCCGATTCCGCTCGTGCTGGTGTTCTACTACCACGCGCTCGAGCTGCTCTTCGCGTTCGGCTACCGGCCGGGGCTCGCGCGCACGATGGAGACGTATCGCGGCGTGAGCTCGCCCGCATCCCGAACGACCCGCGCGGGCGGTAGCGGCATCGGTGGGGCGTGCAACGGGCGGTTCCGCGGGGATGGCGGGTGGGTTCTCCGCTTCCATGGGATCGGCGCCTCACCGTCGACGATGCGCAGGATGCGCAGCAACAGGACCGGAATCGTCGGAACGCCCCGCGCGTTGACGATCTCCGGCGCGCAGCCGCGCCAGATCCTGCGCCCCGATCGTGCTCATGCGCGCATCTCCGCCCTGCTATCGGATGGCGGTGCAGCAACTTGAGGCCGCGAGCGGCAGCGCACGCGGCTTGCCATGCGATCGTCGTCGCGACGCCGACGTCGAGCGCGTCGAGCGTCGTCTTTCCGCAACGTTGCGGACCCGCCGAACGGTCGTCGTATGACACGCCGCAGTGGAGCGCTTGCTCATCACCGGCATCGCCGGCGGCCAAGGGCGGTTGGTCGCGAAACGCGTCGCCGACAGCTTCGCGGTGAGCGGGCGTCGACCGCGCTCCGTGGGAGGGTCATCCTGACCACATCACGGTCCACACGATGGACCTCCGCAAGAAGAAGTTCGAGGACATTTTCCGGCGCGAGCGTCCCGTCGGCCGTCGTCCACCTCGCGCTTCGTCCGCCACTTCCGCGCCGATCCGATGGTCCGCCACGAGATCAACGTCGCGCGGCACGAAGCGGCTGCTCGAGTGCTGCGCCACCTACGGCGTGAAGAAGCTCGTGGTGCTCTCGAGCTCGTACGTCTACGGCGCGCTCCCGGAGAGCCCGTACTACATGGACGAGGACACGGCGCTGAACGTGAGCCGTCACTACCCCGACATCCGCGACCTCGCCGAGGTCGACACGCTCTGCAACACGTTCCTCTGGAAGTATCCCGACATCGCGACCGCGATCCTGCGGCCGGTGCCGACGCTCGGCTACTACGTGCACAACTCGATCGGCGGCTACCTGCAAGCTCCGCTACGTGCCGACGATCATGGGCTTCAACCCGATGGTGCAGTTCATCCACGAGGAGGACCTCGCCGGAGGCGATCGGCCGCACGCTCGAGACCGGCATCCGCGGCATCTTCAACGTGACCGGACCGGGCGCGGTGCCGCTGAAGGTCGCGATCCGCGAGACCGGCGGCACCGCGGTGCCGCTGCCCGAGCCGGTCGCGCGCAGCACGATCGACAGCCTCTTCCGGCTCGGCCTCTACCACCTGCCGCCGGGCGCGATCGATTTCGTCAAGTATCCCTGCACGATCGACGGCCGTCGCTTCCGCGAGGCGACGCAATTCCAGCCGCTCTTCACGCTCGAAGAGATCTTCAGCAGCGTGCGGCACTGAGGCGCGATCGTGGCCAAGACCGTCGAAGACGCCTTCCGAACGCGGCGCCCGCCGCCGCAGCCGCCCGCGCGGGGTGGTCGGCACCAGGGGCATCTTGATGCACGACGAGCCCGGCCGTCCCGTCCTCCTCGACGATCCCGACGCTTCGCGCGCCGGACGACCTGCCGCCGACGCTCGACGCGGCGCAGGTCTCGAGTCCCTGGCGCGCTCTCCGACCTCGTCGGCGGCGTGCTCGAGAGCCTGGCGCCGCGCCTGATCCGCGACCTGAACCACGAGCTCCGCGAGCGCATCCGGCGCTCCCCGATCGAGCTCAACAGTTACGGCTACGACCCGTGGGGCTTCAACCCCGACGTCGCGCGCCGGACGCTGCTGCTCTTCGCGCTCGTCTACCGCTACTACTTCCGGCGTCCAGACGACCGGCCTCGAGAACCTGCCCGCCGGGCCGCATGCTGGTGATCCCGAACCACGCCGGCCAGATCGCGCTCGACGCCGGCATGATCGCGATCGCGACCGTGCTCGACGCCGACCCGCCGCGGACCGCTGCGCGGCATGGGCGAGTACTGGCTCCCGACGCTGCCCTTCTTCAACGTCTTCATGTCGCGCGTCGGCGGCGTCGTCGGCACGCCCAAGAACGCCCGCGACATCCTCGAGCACGGCGAAGCGGTGATCGCGTTTCCCGGAGGGCGTGCGCGGCATGAGCAAGACGTTCGCGCAGCGCTATCGGCTGCAGGAGTTCGGCTACGGCTTCATGCGGCTCGCGCTCGAGACCAACACGCCGATCGTGCCGGTCGCGGTCGTCGGGTCGGAGGAGCAGGCGATCTCGGTCGCCAACGTGAAGCCGCTCGCCGACCTGCTCGGCATGCCGGCGTTCCCGATCCTGCTCAACTACTTCCCGCTGCCGGTGCGCTACCACATCTATTTCGGCGAGCCGATGGAGTTCCGCGGCAACGCCAACGACGAGGACGAGGTCATCGGCAAGAAGGTCGAGCAGGTGAAGCGGCGCATCCACGACATGATCCAAGACGGGCTCCGGCACCGGCGCAGCTGGTTCTTGTAGCGGGAGCGCGAGCGATGGCGCAGAAGCAGAAGCGGGTCTTCATCCTCGGCGGCGGGGCGGCGCTCGGCGCGCATCACGTGGGCGCGCTCCGCTTCTCGAGGAGCAAGGCATCAAGCCCGACGCGATCGTCGGCAGCTCGATCGGCGTCATCAACGCGTGCTGCTACGTCTCGGGCGGCGTGCCGCAGCTCGAGGAGGCGTGGAACGAGTTCTACTCGCTCCCGCGCATCTTCTCGCCGAGCCTCCGGCACAACCCGCTCTTCGGGCACTCGCTCTTCTCGATGGACCGGCTGTCGCGGCGCGATCGAAGAGCACATCGACTTCCCGAAGATCTTCGAGAGCCGCATCGAGCTCGAGTTCGTGCTGCTGAACGTCTCGCGCGGCCGCGGCGAGGTGTACTCGAAGCGCGACTGCACAGACTGGCGCGACCTGCGCACGCTCTCGCGCGCCGGCTACGCGATCCCGCTCCTCTTCCCGCCGGTGCAGTTCCGGAAGCGACTGGTTCGTCGACGGCGGCTTCGCCTGGAACATCCCGCTCGAGCACGCGCTCGGGCTCGGCGCGACCGAGATCTACCTCGCTGCGCGCCGATCGCGAGCCAGCTGCCGTACCAGGGCCGCTTCGGCGGCATGCTTCGACTTCGTGCAGCGCTTCACCGACGTCATGTGGCGGACGATCGGCAACATGGGCTACCTCTACGCGCGCATGGAGAACGGCCGCCTCCACGACGTGCCGGTGACCGTCATCGAGCCCGGCGAGCAGTACAGCGGCTTCGGTCCGCTCGCCGTCTTCAACGCGTACCCGCGGAAGAACCGCGCGCTCATGGACGCCGGCTATCGCGACGCCAAGCGCGTGATGGCGACGCGCAAGCGCATGGATCAGCAGTACGCCGCGCCGGGTCGCCGCCGAGAAGCACGGCCGCCGCCGGCGAGCGCCGAGCGCGGTCGCACGCCAGCGGCGGCAAGGTCGTCGCGATCCCGCCCGACCGAGCCCTGGCCGCGCGCGGCTGGAGCCCTCGACGGGTTCGGACTTTCGCGATCTCTCGAGCCCTCTCGCGGCCAGCGATCGTGACGCGGAACGAGGCTTGGCGCCGACTCGCGGAGAATGGTCAGTTCGAGGCGGGCCCCGGATCTCGGAGGGATGGCGGTGGACCGAGTGGGCTCGAGCGCGCCGCAGCGGGGCCCTGGTACGTCGCCACGGCATCTCGCCCGCGAGTCGGAGGCGAAGTGACGGCGCTCGCGATGACGCGCAATTGGTCTCGACGGATCGCATCATCGTCGCCAACGGCCCGCGCGTTGCGCGACGACTCGCCACCAACGATGCGCGCATCCGCGAATCGAAGCTCGTCGGCGTCGTGTGAGGCTGCGCGCCCCAGGGCGCTGATTCTCTGGCGGGAGCGATCAAGGCATCGGTGTCGATTCTCCCCGCGTCCGTTCGATGAGAAGGCATCACACTGGACGAAAGGGGACGACATGGCTCAGACGATGATCTTCGTGGTACCTGCGCTGGTGCGCGACCTCGGGCGCTCGATGCGCTTTCTCGCAGGCTCCGGGTTCGGCTTCAATCCGCAGTTCACCGGACGCCACCGCCGCCTCGTGCATGGTGATCGACGACCAGCACATCTCTGCTGATGCTGTTGACGCACGAGAAATTTCGGGGTTTCGCACCGAACGCCGTCGCCGACGCCCGCGAGAGCACCGAGGTGCTGGTGTGCCTCTCCTCGTGCGAGAGCCGCGCCGAGGTCGACGACTGCGTTGACCAGGCGGTCGCCGCGGGCGGCACGACGTTCCCGCGCTCCGGAGGACCACGGCCACGTGTGCGGTCCACGGCTTCCAGGACCCTCGACGCCGCTGTCCGGGGCTGGTGTGGATGGACCTAGGAGCAGCGCGGTGCAACGCAGGCTGACGATCGATCAATACTTTGCCGAGCGCCCTTTCACCGCGAGCTTCGCGGCGCAGCCGGCGGCTTCACCTGAGCTCCAGGACAGGATCCGCTTCTGGCGTCGCGTCAGCGCTGTGCCGAGAAGCCGTGGTTTTCGCCGTCCGCAGCGCCAGGTGACACCGTGCTCTTCGATGGAGACGCCGGCGAACACGCCTTGGCTCCGGCTGTAGGTGTGAGACCGCCGCCACCGGCATGACGTTCGCGCCGACGGTCCGGCCGACCGGCCCGGCCGCGGGCGCTCAACGCTCCGCCGCCAGACAGGGGGCGCTGCCGCCGTGGGCGGACGCGTCGGCGGCCGCCGGCGTGATTGAGTACGGGGGCGAACTCCGTCACCTCCGCGCCGACCTGAAAGCCGAAACCGGCGCCCCCGGTGCCGATGTCGCCGCCAGGCCGCCCCAACCGCCGCGCCCCTGCGCGCCACGACGACGCCCCAGCCGCCCTGACCGCTGAAGATGAAGCCCGCTTTCACGGACAGGATCATGAGGCCTTTGGCATCGCGAAGTACCTTGTCCGGGATGCCTTCGGGGATCGCGGAAGCGTCCGGATGATGGTGGTCGCCTGGTCGACCTGCTCCTGCATGGCGGCGATTAGCTCGCCGTCGCCTGGCGCTCGCGACGAGCGTCAGCGCCGCGCCGAGGATGATGAGATTGGCCTCGCATGGTACGTTCCTCCTGAACGTGCGGATGAGCAACGGCCGTGCCGGTCGTCGTTTTACCTGTAATGTCCAGAAACGGCGGCGCAGGCCCGCTGTAAGAGATTACGTTTCCGCGCACCCCGCCTGCGTCCGAACGGCATCGCATGGCAGGAGAAAGTTGAAGTCATCTTTAGCCGCGTTTTTGCCTCCGGATCGCGGTCCGCCTCCGCGGACCGCGAGGCCCTGAAAGATCGGGGCGTTGGATTTCGTCATCCTCCATCGCGCACTTGTGGCAGGAGGTCACGGGCGCGGCCAGGGGCGTCTGCCGACGTCGCGGTCGACAGTCGCGCCATCGTCGCCACGGCTTCGCGTCGAGAACGACCTCTTACAATCTCGACGGCAGCGATGTCGTCGCCGAACCCGATGGCGGGCTGGTTCCACGAATCGACTGCGCGTTCCAAGCAGCCACGAAGCCGGAACCGCGTTCGCGGCGCTCGGGTCGATGGCTGTGGCTGCAGATGCACAGCGCCGGCCTTCCGCGCAGCGAGCGTGATGGAGGCTATTCACCGTCGACTCGCGGTAGGTGGGGATGCCGACCTGACGGCATTGGCAAGGTAGGCCGAAGCAAGCTCCGAGTTGTCGACGCGCCTCTTCGCGCCGGTGACGCGACGACCGGATGACCGCCTCGCGCTGGCATGCCGCCGGATCGCGAGTTGCGATCCGCGCGGCCGCCACGGCACGGTGGATCGGCGCGCCGCTCGTGCCTCGTACTCACTGGCCTCGCCCGGGCGCTTCGGCTCCATTCGATCCGTCTACGCGGCGAGCTACGCGGCGAGGTAGCGAAGTCAGGCCCGAACAGAGCCGGCATCCTCGTCGTCGGTCTCCGTCGCCGCTTCTGGCGGAGGACCACGACCGCCTAGGCCTGTTTCTCTTTCCCGCAGACCATCATCCGAGTCACGCCATGCCTTTGCGCATGTCTGCGCAGATCACCGCGCAGGCACTAACGACGACCGGAATAGCGTCCCGACCTAGTTCGCGACTGACCGCGTCGCGAGCGGCGCTACGATGAAGCAGGATCGGCATGCCATCGCCTCTGCTGCGTCATATGAGGACCGGCGACCCCGCGAACTTCCACGGCCACCGGCGACACCGCCGCCTCCGGCGACGCTCATCGCTTCCAGGACTTCGGCGCGATGGTCGAGCTCCACGCCGCAGGGCGGCATCGAGGTTCACGTGCAACGACGTCGATCGCAGCCAGGCCCGCTACGCGGCCGGCGTCACCGGCGCAGCCGCTGAGCTTCCTGGCACTCACCGTCGACTTCATCGGCCGGAGCGGAGTTCGGCACCCAGGTCCGGATCCCCAACGCGGGGCGGTTGCCGGCGGTCCGCAATATCGACGGTGTCCCGACGCTCGCCCAACCGCTCGACGAGCTGCGGGACGAGGACGCGTTCAAGGGTCGCCCGCTATTCATCGACGTCGAGCGCTACGACATCTTCGATCTCGCGGTCGGCGCCCGCTTCTCGCTCAGCGACCACGTGATGCTCGCGGCGAACTTCCTGGTGCCGCTGAACCAAGACGGTCTGCGTGCCGATTTCGTCCCGACCGTCGCGGCCGAAGTGAGCTTCTGACCGCCGTCAGGACTGCTGCGCCACCCCGTGACCGTGCAGCCGCACGACCGGCCCGGTCGGATGGTTTGCTATTTTGAGGTGACATCTCGATGACTTGAGCGTCGGACGCGCCGTGTGACGTGGCACATCGCTTGCTGCTTTCTGCCGCGTCATGACCTTCGGCGAACCCCTGCGCCGCGGCGGCACGCTTCCTGACCGGCACCGCCATCCGCGACTGCTTCACCTACGAAGACCTCGGACCCGAGGACTAAGCAGATCGCCGCCGCCGCCGAGGATTTCGTGCGCCGCGAGGTGCTGCCGCACGTCGACGCGATCGAGGCGCAAGCGCCGGGCGTGATGCGACGCCTGCTCCAGAAGGCCGGCGAGCTCGGCCTCTTGATGTTCGACATTCCCGCGCACCACGGCGGGCTCGGCGTCAGCAAGGCGGCGTCGACGCTGATCGGCGAGCGCGCGTTCAAGCTGCGCGTCGTTCGCGGTCGCGTGGGGCGCGCACACCGGCATCGGCACGCTGCCGCTCCTCTTCTACGGCACCGACGAGCAGAAGCAGCCGCTACCTGCCGCGCTCTGATGTCGCGGCGAGCTGATCGCCGCCTACGCGCTCACCGAGCCCGGCTCGGGCAGCGACGCGCTCGGCGCCAAGACCAAGGCCGTGCGCCCGCCGAACGGCGACTATCGTCTGACCGGCGTGAAGCAGTTCATCACCAACGCCGGCTTCGCCGATCTCTTCACCGTCTTCGCCAAGGTCGACGGCGAGAAGTTCACGCGCCTTCCTCGTCGAGCGCGCCTTCCCCGGCGTCTCGACCGGCGCCGAGGAGCACAAGCTCGGCATCAAGGGCTCGTCGACCTGCCAGCTGATCCTCGAGGACGTCGTCGGTGCCCGCCGAGAACCTGCTCGGCGAGCTCGGGCTCGGCCACCGCATCGCCTTCAACATCCTGAACGTCGGCCGCTTGAAGCTCGGCGCGGCGCGCTCGGCGGCGCGCGCGAGTGCCTGGAATACGCGGTCAAGTACGCGAGCGACCGGAAGCAGTTCCAGACGCCGCTCGTCGAGTTCGGCGCCGTGCAGCGGAAGATCGCCGACATGGCGGTCGCGCATCTACGTCGCCGACGCCGCGAGCTACCGCACCGCCGGGCCTGATCGACGCCGCCATCGCCCGCATCGAGCCCGAGCGCCGCCGACTACGACCAGCAAGTCGATCAAGGCGATCGAGGAGTACACGATCGAGCAGTCGATCGTGAAGGTGTTCGGCACCGAGACGCTCGACTTCGTCGCCGACGAGGCGCTGCAGATGCTCGGCGGCTACGGCTTCGTCGCCGACTACCCGCTCGAGCGCCACTACCGCGACTCGCGCATCAACCGCATCTTCGAGGGCACCAACGAGATCAACCGCCTGCTCATCCCGCCACCATGATGAAGCGCGGTGATGACGCAGGGCCTGCCGATAGCAATACGTAACCGAACGAGCACAC
>ERZ1370068.2-contig-10_pt1 | contig 66461 bp, 109 predicted proteins | sample MGYA00561227_ERZ1370068 | MGnify/ENA primary metagenome ERZ1370068 (study PRJEB38410, sample SAMEA6850437) | metagenome | study: Metagenomic assessment of the ecological functions of the soil: analysis of the soil microbiota associated with the... | reverse complement strand
CTGTGGCGGGCGAAGATCACCAGCACCAGCATCACCATGGCGAAGGGCAGCATCTGCACGACATCGGTCGGGATGTTCACGCCGGCGACCTGCAGCGCCGTGGTGAGCGCCAGGCTGATGCCGAACATGAGCGCGCCGAGCAGCACCCAGAGCGGGTTGCCGCGCGCCGAGCATCGCCAGCACGATGCCGATGAAGCCGGTGCCGTCGGCCGTGATACGGCTCGAACTGCCCGGCGCCGATGTTCGCCATATAGGCGCCGCCGACGCCGGCGAGAAAGCCGGTCACGAGAACGGCGCCGGCGCGCGTGCGTTCGACGCTGATGCCGGCGGTATCGAGCGCCGCCGGCTTTCTGCCCGCCGCCTCCAGATTGAGACCGATATGGCTGTGCCGGAACAGCCAGCTCACCACCGGCACCGCGATGACCGCGAGATAGACGAGCGGATGGTGCTGAAACAGGGCCCGGCCCGATGACCGGGATGTCGCTGCAAGGCCCGGTATCGGCAACGGCGGCGCGGCGTCGAGCCGAGGATAGGTCTGGCTGAACTGGAAGTGATGGAGCAGCGCGGTCAGTCCCTCGGCGCCCAGGGTCAGGGCGATGCCGATCACGATCTGGTTCATGCCGAGGCGGACGCAGAGCAGGGCCATCAGCAGCGCGCACCGCGACGCCGCCAAGGCCGCCGGCGAGGAAGCCGAGCCAGAACGACCCCGTCTAGTAGGCCGCGACGAAGCCGCAATAGGCGCCGAACAGCATCATGCCCTCGATGCCGATGTTGAGCACGCCGGCCTTCTCCGAGATCTGCTCGCCGAGGCCGGCCAGCAGCAGCGGCACGCGCGGCGGTGACGGCGCCCGAACAGCAGCGCGGTCAGGAAGGTTACGGTGAGCAGCGCTTCCACGGGTCAGGCCTTCGTCCGCTCGCGCCAGCGCTGGTCGAGATATTCCACGACCGCCAGGAACATCAGAAGCAGCGCCACCAGAAGAAGAACGAAAACCGGGGGACACGCCGACGCGACGCGCGGCGCTATCGCCGCCGATCTGGAGCGCGGCGAAGAACAGGACGAAGCCGATCGCGGCGACGCCGTGGAAACGGGCGAGGAAGACGATGCGGGATCACGAGCATGCCGTAGGCCGGATTCCAGTCGGCGCGCACCGTGCCCCACACGCCGAGGATCTCGACCGCGCCGGCCAGGCCGGCAAAGCCGGCGCTGAGCGCGAAGGTGGCGTAGGTGAGCTGCGCGACGGAGAGCCCGGCATGGACGGCGGCGCGCGGATTGGCGCCGACGATCTGCAGCTTGAGGCCGAAGGCGGTGCGGGTCATCAGGAGATGGACGAGCAGCACGGCGATGATCGCCAGGATGATGCCGCTGTTGATGGTCGTGTCGCCGAGGCGCGGCAGGCGGTCGGTCCACGATCAGGGTCTCGGTCTGCGGCACGGTCGTCGCCGGATCCTTGAACAGCGAGCTTGACGAGCACGTTGGCGAAGCTGGTGCCGAGAAAGCTCATCATCAGCGTGCGTGATGATCTCGTTGACGCCAAAGCGCGCCTTCAGGAACGCCGGGATCAGCGACCACGCCGCGCCCACGAGGAAGGCCACGATCAGGCAGACGGCGATCGTCGGATAGCGCCCGAGCGTTCCCACCAGCGCCGGCGCGAGCGCCGCACGTGATGACGGCGGCGAGCAGGAACTGGCCGTCCACGCCCAGGTTCCAGATGCCGGCGCCGGAAGGCGATGATGAGGCCGGCGGCGATCAGCAGCAGCGGCGCCATGCGGATGATCGTCTCCTGCAGGCCGCTCCACGTCAGCAGCCCGCGCTTCAGCACGTAGCCGTAGTAGGCAAGCGGGTCGGCGCCGAGCAGCAGCAGGACAACGGCGCCGACGAGCAGCGCCAGCAGCACGGGAAGGAGCGTACGCGAGGGTCGCCGAAGAGGATCAGCCTTGCCGTGGCGCCGCCGGGCGACTGGGCCGGCGCCGCCGGCGCGGAGGTTTCAGCGCCGGAGCTCATGCCGCCTCGGCCCCCGTCATCAGCAGACCGATGCGCTGCTCGGCGCCCTCGGCGTTGTCGATCACGCCCGCCAGGCGGCCCTGGAAGATGACGCCGATGCGGTCGCTGAGCTCGATCAGCTCGTCGAGCTCGGTCGAGATCAGGATGGTCGCCCGGCCCTCGCTCGCGCCCCGGCGCGGATGCGGTCGCGGGCGATGCGGATGTTCTGCAGATCGAGCCCATAGGTCGGCTTGCTGAAGATCGACGACGCGCGCGGCAGCGTTCGAGCTCGCGCGCCAGCAGCACCTTCTGGATGTTGCCGCCGGACAGGCGGCCGAGGGGCGTGCGCTCCGACGGCGTGCGGATGTCGTATTCGCCGATGCGTCTCGCGCGCATGGCCGTGGATCTTGTCCCAGCGGCTGATGCCGCGATCGCCACAGCGACGGGCGCGCCGATCTCCTTCATGACGAGATTGATGGCGACCGAGAACGGCGGCGACCGTGCCCTCGCCCAGGCGTTCGTCGGTGATGTAGCGGAGGCCCATGCCGTCGCCGCGCCGCGACATCGAGCGCGCGATCTCGGCAGCTCATCCAGCGTGATCGACCCGGAGACGAGCCGGACGCTGGCCGGCCAGCACCTCGGCCAGGTGCTTCTGGCCGTTGCCGTCGACGCCGGCGAATGCCGAGGATTTCGCCCGGCCAGACCTCGAACGCTGACGGCGCGCAGCGGACATTCTCCGGCCTCGGCCGAGGTCGAGATGTCCGCGACGCACCGAGGCGCGGCGGCTGCGCGCGATCGATGCGCTGCGCTGCGCGCTGGCGGATGGCCGCGGCCCGACCAGCGTCTCGGCCGTCGCGGCGGTCGGCCTCGCTGCCTGCCGAACATGAGGCCGGATGCACCTCGTCGGTGACCTGCGCCTCGTTCATCGCTTTGAGCCGCGCCTTCGGCGAGCTGGCCGACGAGCCGGCCCAGCCGCAGCACGGAGATGCGGTCGCCGAGCTCATAGGCCTCGCGCCAGCTTGTGGGTGACGAAGACGATGGCGACGCCGTGCTCGGCCAGGCGTCGCATCACCTGTCCCAGATCCTGCACGCCCTGCCGGGCGTCAGCATGGAGGTCGGCTCGTCCAGGATCAGCACGCCCTCGTCGCGCCAGAGCGCGCGCATGATCTCGACCTGCTGCTGCTGGCCGAGCGAGAGACTTGCCGACCGGGCGCGTCGGGATCGATCGTCACGGCCAGCGTGTGCGCTCAACTCGCGAAAGCGCGCGAGCGCCGGCGGCGCGATCGAGGAGGCCGCCAGCGCGGAGCTGCCGAGCATCAGGTTTTCGAGCACGCTCAGACTGGGAACCAGCAGCACATGCTGGAACACCGCGCCGACGCCGAGCGCCGAGGCTCTCGCGCGGCGAGACCGGATGCGGACCGGGCGTGCCGCGCAGGCCGGATCTCGCCGGCATCGGGCTGGTGAATGCCGGCGAGCAGGCCGATCAGCGTCGACTTGCCGGCGCCGTTCTCGCCGAGCAGCACGTGGATCTCGCCGGCATGGAAATCGATGGAGATGTCGTCGTTGGCGACGACGCCGGGAGAACGCCTTGGTGATGCCGCGGCAGGGGTGACGGCGGGCGCGGCACCGCCTGCGGAGGTGCCGCCGGTTCGGTCACGGCGTTCGCTGCGGATCGAAAGGCAGCTTGTGGATGAAACGCGTGTCGCACGCAAGAACAGGGCAGGGTCAGCGTCACGCGTCACTGCCGACAGAGTGCCCTCTCTCGTCAAGCCCTGTTCAGAGCGTGCCAAGGCGACGTGGGGGCGGCCATATCTCGGGCCGCCCCCTGTATTGCATCCGCGGATTCCTACTGCGCGGCCGCCGAGGACTGAGCTCATCATGGCGCGACGGCCTGCGCGTCGGTGACCTCGGGAACCTTGATCTTGCCGTCGATGATCTGCTGGCGCAGGTCCTGCAGCGAGGCCCAGACGTCGTCGGGAATGTGCTTCGTCTTGAGCAGCAGCTGGCAGGAATTGTCGGCCAGGCTGATCTTAGTAGTTGCGGGTGCCGAACTGGTCCGCCTTCAGGTCCTCGACCATGGCGCTGTAGACGGGCACCAGGTTCCAGACCACCGAGGACAGCAGGTGGCCCTTGTCGATCGAGGACTTGTCGCCGATCGACGTCGATGAACCAGACATCGTCGCTCGGCGGACGCCGGTCGTCTCGGTCGCCTCGCATCATGCCGAAGCTGGAGCCGTCGCCCTGGCCGAAGACGACGTCGGCGCCGGCGGCGATCACCTGCTCGGTCACGCGCCGGCCGCCGGCGGCATCGGAATAGGCAGCCGGGCCGATCACGGCGTAGACGACCTTGATGTTCGGATCTTCTCCGCCTTCGCGCCCTGGGCGAAGGCGGCCGACTGCGAGTTCCAGCCCGGCGGCTCGCCCGAGACGACGATGCCGACGCGTGCCGGTCTTCGAGGTCATCTGCGCCGCGAGCACGGCCGGCGAGATAAGCGCCCTCATGGCCGCTCAGCGTGTAGTCGGCGATCAGGCCGGGCTTCTGGGCGTCGGGTTGATCGACGATCGCGACCGGCACCTTGGTCTCCGCGCGCGATTTCCGGCGCCGCCGTGTTGTAGCCGCTGGCATGGGCGATCATCAGGCTGGCGCCGTCGTCCGGCCAGCTCGCGCAGCGTCGGACGCACGTCGCCGTAGCCCAGGCCCTCGGCCGGCATGAACTCGAGGCCGTATTTCGCCGCGACCGCCTTGCGCGGCGTCGATCGCCCTGCTGGTTCCAGCCGTAGTCGGTGCCCTGCTCCGGCACCAGGATGGCGAGCTTTTTGACATCGGCGGCGCTGGCGCCGCCGGCCAGCCGACCGCCATGGCCAGCGCGAGCGCGCCGGCGCGCTCGCAGCAGATCACCTCGATAGTCATCGTCCTAGTCATGATTAGGCTCCCTATCGCATTACGCTCCTGTTTATCAGACGCGTCTTCGTGTTCCGGCCATCGAGTCGTCCGCAGACTTTCGAGGCTGTCGCGCCGCCGATGCTCATCCCCGCCTAGCTCATCCAGCGCCTTGCGGACGGCCACCAGCCTGGCGCGCCCGCTCCTGGCGCAGCTCGCGTGATCTTCTCCGGCGTGTAGCTGAAGATGCCGCCGCCGGTCTTCATGCCCAGCTTGCCAGCATGCCGTGCGCGCGGTCACGTAGCTCGCGACATCGCCGCGGCTGCAGAGGTCCTTGTTCAGGTAGCTGCCGACGGCCTGGTAGATGTCGAGCCCGGCCATGTCGAGCAGCGCCATCGGCCCGACCACAGCGAGCTTGTAGCCGATGCCCCAGGACACGCAGGTATCGAGCCCCTCGGGATCGATCACGCCCTGCTCGACCAGGTCCACGCCTTCGCGCATGACGCGCATAGAGGATGCGGTTCTCGACGAAGCCCGGCACGTCCTTCTTCACGACGACCGGCATGAGCCCCGAGGTCCCTTGATGGAACCCGGTCATCCAGGTCGACGGTCGCCTGTGCTCGTTTCGCTTGCCGGCGATCACCTCGATGATCGGGATGACGTGGGGCGGGTTCGACCAGTGCATGCCGACCACGCGGCCGGGCGCCGAATTGCCGGCCTGCAGCTTGGTGATGGGAATGCCCGGAGGTGTTGGAGGCGATGACGCATTTCTGCCGACGAGCTTGTCGATCTCGCTGCAGCACCTGGGTCTTGATGCTCGAGCCTTCTCCGGCACCGATTCTGCGATGACGAGCGTCGGCGCCCTTCGACGGCCTGCGGCGAGATCGTCGCATGGATCGTGATCTCGACGCTCGCCGCTGCGGTCGCGCGCATGCCGAGACTGCCAGCACGCCTGTCGCCGTCACGGATGCCGTCCGCCGCGCGCCTTGGCGCGCTGCTCGGCGCATGGTGTCGAAGGCCGTCACCGTCATGCCGGCGCGGGCGAGCGTCGCCGCGATGCCCGGCCCCATCGTTCCCAGACCGATCACTGCTGCTTTCGTCATGTCATCCCTCGCACGCTGGCCTTGTCTAGCCGGTCGTCCATCGCCGTTCTCCGTACGGCTCAGCCGACGGCCTTCTGGAATGCCGGCCGCGCCGCGCACCTGCTCGCGCCATGCCTGTCAGCCGATCGAGCGGCGGCAGCTCGATCGGGAAATCGAGGCAGCGGTGAATGATCGGCCCGAGCGCAGATAGTCGGCCAGGCTCATGGCGCCTGCCGGCGATCCAGGCACCGGCCGTCATCGCGCTCGTCCAGGATCTGCAGCTGCGGCGCCAAGCTCTTCCGCGTCGGCGGCCCAGCTCGGCGCCGCGCTCGGCCTCCGGCTTCTTGGCGTCCTTGAAGATCGCCAGATAGGGCGCCGTTGAGCGAGGCCAGCTGCCAATCCATCCAGCGCTCGACCTCGCTGCGCGCGGCGGCATCGGCTCGGATAGAGCTGGCTGCCGTGCTTGTTGGCGAGATAGCGCAGGATCGTGTTCGATTCCCACACCATCGGTGTCGCCGTCGACGAGGGTCGGCACCTTGCCGTTGGGATTGAGCTGCAGATAGTCGCCGTCCTGCGTGTTGTTGAACTGGCGGCCGTAGTCCTCGCGCTTGTAGGGCTAGCCCATCTCCTCCAGCAGCCAGATCACCTTCTGCACATTGCCCGAGGTCTTGCGCCCCAGCACTCTCAGCATGCCCTATCCCCCGCCCTGTCTCGTTGCTCTCGTTGAGATCCGACCGCCGGCTCGGCTCAGCGTCCGGCTTATAGGCGATCGCGTCCATCTCGATCTTGGTAGCTGATCACGGCCGCGCGCCTCGACGGTCGTGCGCGCCAGCATGCCTTCCGCGAAAGTACTCCGCAAGACGCCTTGTTGTAGCGGCCGAAGTCGCGGGCATCGTCGAGATAGGTCGTGACGCTGCACCACGTCGGAGAGCTCGGCGCCTTCGAGCGCCAGGATGCGCCGCATGGCACTCGATGGTCCAGCGCGTCTGCCTCCTCGATGGTGCCGGCGACACATGTTGCCCTGCTCGTCCTTGGCAACCTGGCCCGAGACGAAGATGAAGTCGCCGGCCCGCACCGCCGGATGGAACGGCAGGTTCGGATTCTTCTTGCCGATCGGATGCACATTGTTGGGCGGTCAGCTTCAGCCATGCTCGTGATCCTCAGAACACCGAGGTCTCGATGATGTCGACGCCGCGCTGGCGGTCGATGAGATAGAGCAGGCCCGCGCGCGTCCATGGTGACGTCGTTCGAGGAGGCCAGTGGCGCAGCCTTCCGGCGGGTCCGGCTCGAAGAAGCCGACCTCGCTGCGGGCGGAAGGGATCGGCGATATCGAGGATGCGCAGGCCCTTGGCGAACCAGGCGAAAGGGATGATCGGTGCCCTTGAAGCGCTCGGAGGGCTGGTGGCAGCCCATCATGGCCGGCTGCGGCGAACCATCCGCGTCGAGCCCCTCGACCTGGAAGGTGGAGATCGCGGATCGGGCAGATGCTCGTCGGTGATGTCGTAGATCCAGGTGAAGGCGGGCGCGGCCGGCCAGAGCTTCGCGACGTCCTCGTCGGCCACGACCATGACGTTGCGGCGCCCTTCAGCGGCTGCCGGCATGCGGCAGGCAGGTGTGGGTGGGATGCGGGAACGACGGGCGAGGTGTTGACGCCGGAGATCGCCTTCGGCTTCGACATGTCGGCGATGTCGAGGATGTAGAAGCCGTGATGCCAGTAGCTGACATAGAGGCGGTCGCCGAGGCGCAGCGGATGATGGCAGCGCGGCGCCACCCACTTCTCCCAGGGATACTCCTCGCCGCCGGCCTGCCACTGGCCCGGAATCCACCAGCGCCCGACCTCCTCCGGCTTCGCGGGATCCGGCGAGATCGAGGATCATCGCGATGTTGCCGACATAGCCCTCGGCGGTCGGCGAGATATAGGCGTAGCGGCCGTCGAAATCGTAGCGATGCACGCCCTTGCCGTGGGTGCGCCATTTGGCGATCAGCTTCGGCTCGGCCGGCTTCGACGACGTCGTAGATGCCGAGGCCGCCGCCGAACTCCGGCGACGCCGTCGTGCGCCTGGCGCTCATGGTTGACGATCATGATGTCGTTGGCGACGCGCACCTTGTGCGAATGCCAGCCGGCCGGCATCTCGATGCGGCTGAGGACGCGTGGGCTGCGCCGGGATCGGCGACGTCGACGATGGTCGTGCCGCTCGGCTGGCGCATATGGCCGATATAGAGCGTGGTGCCGTCGACCCAGACCTGGCCGCCGCCGGGACAGTCGATATGCGCCAGCTGCTTGGTGTTTCGATTCGGCATGCGGGCCGGGAAATCTGACTCGGATGCAATCAGGATTAGACGAGACGAACGACCTCGCCGGAGGCTTTGCGGCCGTGCTTCTGATAGAGCGCGCAGCGCCTTCAGCGTCGGCTCGTCGCTGGCGACGAACAGGATCGCCGGACTCCTTGTCGGAGCTCGTTGACGTGCTCGCACCAGCCGCCGCCCGGCACCGGCGAAGGTGTCGAACGGCTCCCAGTCGAGGCTGCTTGCCGCCGACGATGCTGTAGCCGCGTGCCCTCGAAGGGCGCGCACGAGCAGGCTGGCGTTCTGCTTCAGCGGCAGCGTCTTCTCGCCCGGGCGCAGCATCTGCACGAAGAAGGTGATGGTCTTGAAGACCGGGCCGCCGGTGGTCGGATCGACATACTCGATCATCAGCGCTTCATGGGGATCGCCGTCCCAATCGCGGAACTTCTCCGAGCAGCTCGCGCATCATGTCCCAGCGATAGACATACATCGGCGAGGCGTCTGCCGGTGCCGCGGTTGTGCGAGAGGAAGCGCGGCATCAGGCCGCCGTGAGCCGTAGACGCGCTGCGAGTAGTCGGCCGGAAGCGCTCGGACTGCACCTGCCTTGCTGCACGCGCTCGCCCTTCTCCTCCTCGGTGTAGTCGTGCTCGAAATAGGTGGCGTTCAGCGTCTCGACAGAGCGGCAGGTCGAGCACGCTCAGATTGATCGCGGGTCGTCGCCCTGGTTGCCGTGGTTGTGCCAGGTGTCGTGCGGCGTCAGCACCATGTCGCCCGGGCCGAAGGTGATGTTCTCGCCCTCGACGCCGGTGAAGTTCAGGCTGCCGGTCAGGCCGAAGCGGATCGCGTTGGGCGAATGGCGATGCGGCGGCATCACCTCGTCGGGATCGTTCAGGCGGTAGGCGGTGTACATCGTGCTGACGGAGGCGCGGCGCGGCGCCAGGCCGGGATTGACCAGGATGCAGCGAGCGGCGCTCGGAGGATCTCCGTGCGTGATCAGCTCGGCGGAGCGATAGAGCAGCGGCTCGATGTCGCGCCTTGTACTTCCAGACGAAGGGCACCGCCTTCTTCTTGTCCTTGACCTGGCTGTCCTCGTCATGGGCGACGCTCTTGTCGATCGCCCAGAACGGCGCCATGCTGCGCTTGAAGACGTCGGCATGCAGCTGATCGAGCGCGGTCTCGCAGGTTGTGGCCGCGAGCGGCCTCTCGTTCGATCCTCATGGCTCCATCCCTATCGTTGCCGGCGACCACGTTCGACAGCGGCCCACGATTGGTTCCGAATGTCCGGCAACGATGGCGAGAGAGTAACCAGCGCAGGGACCAAGTCGTCAAGAACGATCCCGGCGTGGCGCACCATGCTGCGTCACCGTGCACGCTCGCAGCGTCGAACCATTGCGATACCAACGGATTGACTCGTGCGCCGACGCCCTGGTAGGCATGAGCCGTCATCGGCGGGCCGCCAGCATGCGGCGGCGCCAGATGGGGACGACAATGGATCGCTACGAAGGAGACCCTCTCCCGGCTGCGGCGACTGATCGACGACGGCGGCACGACCGATGGGCGGATGCCGCCGGAGCGCGAGCTGGCGAGCGAGCTCGGCATAGGACGACGTTCCCTCGCGCCGGGCGCTGGGCGTGCTGGAAAGCGAGGCCGGATTTCCCGCCACCAGGCCGCGGCACCTTCGTCAAGGAGGCCGGGCGGAGCCGATCGGCCTGCCGATCGACCAGATCCTCGAGCACACCAATCCGCTCGAGGTCATGGAGGTGCGGCTGGCGCTCGAGGCCGCTGGTGGCGCGGCTGGCGGCCGCGCGCGCCTCGCAATGCGACATCGGCAAGCTCGTGCGGCTGGCGCGCGGAGACCGAGTGAGGCCCGGGATGCCGTGACCTACGAGCGCGCCAACACCGCCTTCCACCGCACCATCGCGGCGGCGGCGCGCAACGCCCCTGCTGCTGACCCTGTTCGACGTGATGAGCGCCAGCAAGCGCGACGCTGGCTGGCGGCGCCTGGGCGAGAACGGCAACTGCTTCAAGCGGCAATCGGTCCATGCCGGCTTCCACGGCGAGGTCGCGCGCCGCCATCGCCGCGCGCGACGGCGAGCGCGCGCCCAGGAAGTGATGCACCGGCACCTCAGCGACGTCCAGAGCCACATCCTGCACCAGACCTTCATGCTGCGCCCGGCCGAAGCCAGCTAGGGCGGCGTCACCACTTCAGCTCCGGAGAGGATCCAATCCGGCTCGCAGCGGGCCGACGGCGCAGCGCGCTGCGATCTCGGCGAGACCAAGGCGCGCCGGAGACGCCCGTGCGGGACCAGCGCGTGTCGCGATGCCGAGTGGCGGCGGCACCGGCGAGTATCATGCTCGATGCTGTCGCCGAGGGCGAGGACCCGGGACGGCGGCGGATTGCCGGCTCGGGCGAGCGCGGCGCGGTAGATCTCGGCATGGGGCTTTCCGATCCAGCGCACGGGGCCGCCGAGCTGAGGCATAGAGCTCGGCGATGGCGCCTGGCGCCGGCACGGGCCCGCTGCCCGTGAGCATGAGACGATCGGGATTGCAGCAGAGCGCCGGCAGCCCGATGGCGGCCGCCGGCTGCAACAGCCGCGAATACCGGTCGAGGCTCGTCGCCGGCGCATCTGAGCCGAGGATCAGGACGAAGTCGGCGTGCGCCGGCTGCTCTACGCTCACGAGATCGAGCCCGTCGAAGCCGGTAGCCATGCCGCCGGCGCGGCTGACGATATAGGCGCGCCCGCCGCGCGGAACGGACGGCCGAACGAGCCATCGCGGAGGCCCGGTCCAGGCGACCTCGCCGGAACTCAGGAGATCGCGGTAGCGCCCGCGGGCGATGCCGAGGCGGGCGAGCCGGTCGCGATTAGCCGCGGAGCGCTCTGCCCTGAGTTGGTGATGATCAGCGAGCGCGCCGCCAGGCGCGACAGGACCTCGACCGTGCCGGCGTAGCGGCCGCTGGCCGTCATGCAACACGCCGTAACTGGTCGAAGAGGAAGGCGTCGTCAGCGGTCCGCGATCTCCCCTGAGGCCGCCGATTCGCGCGCCCGCATCACGGCGCGATCTCCACGCCGAGGCCGCGCCAGGCCAGGCGCGCGGCGCCGGCGGCCGCCGCGGTCGGCGCGCGCCGGCAGGAAGGCAGACGGCGAGCCGGGCCTGCCGGATGCGCGTCCAGCCCGGTTCGCGGCACCGCCGCCGACGGTCCGCATGGATCGCAGCGGCGTCGCGCCCGCGCTCGGCGAGCCGGCGGTGGTAGCCGAGCGCCCCTCGATGGCCGCTGATGCCTTCGAGCAGGCCCCGGGGAGCAGGAAGACGCGTGATCCTCCGGCGGCTGTGGCGCGACCGCGGCGGCGCCAGCGCGGGATCGTCGAATCGGGAAGCGCGCTCGCCGGCGGCCGCCAGCGGATAGTAGTCGAGGCCGGTCGGAAGCGATCGGGATCTGAGCCGCGCCCCCGAGCGCGCGTAGCCGCCGCTGCGGGAAAGAACGACGGCAGCACCGCGCCGCCATGCTGAGGCGCCGCCGGGCCAGCCAGCCGTCGCCGATGCGATGGCTGTAGATGCCGCGAACGCCGACGCGAACACCGGCGCGTCCGTGAGCAATTTCGGTGGTCAGCGCCGAACCCAGCGGTGAGGTGACGCCGTCGCTGCTCTGGCCGGCCGCGCCGCGTGCGAGAACGGCCGCGCAGCCGTCCGTGGTGCCGCGCGACGACTCTTGGCGGCGTCCGGCCGCAGCCCGAAGGTTCGCAGCGATCAGTCCGAGCTGCAGCGAACCGGGTCGACGGGTCCCGGCCGGCATCCACATCGGGCAGCAGCCGGGGCTGCATTCCCGACCGCGCGATCCAGTCCGGCCATCGGCGCGCCACCGGGTCGTAGCCCGTTCCCCAGCGCATCGTCCTCGTCGCGGCAGATCGCCGAAGCGGCCCGACAGCCGGCCCGCCACCCAATCGGCCTGATGCAGTGACCCGGGCGACGCCCGGCACCTGTTGCAGCTACCGATCGCGCGCGCCAGCGCGGAACTGGCGCGCCAGTGCGCGGCGCGGTCGTGCGCGGCGCCGCCACTCGCGGCGATCATCGGCCGCCGCCGCGGCGGCCTCCGCATCAGTCGAACATGCGGGCCGGCGCCAGGGCGCACGTGCTCATCCACCGCCAGCACGGTCCCGGAGGTGCCGTCGACGGCGATGGCGCGCACCGCGGCCAGCGGTCGATGGCGTTTCGGCCATCTCCTTCGCCAGCGCCTTGCGCGCAGGCAAAGTGGTCGCAACCAGACTGGCGCGCATCCCCCTGTTGGGCGCAAAACCGCCCCGCCCCGCCAGCGCGTGCGCGATACCCGCATCGCGACGGCGGCACTCAGCCACCATGGTGCCCGGTGTTCATCGAGGGCGCAGACGCGAACGCCCGACGTGCCGACATCGATGCCGAGGGCGAGGCCCCTCAAGCCGGCCTCCGCGCCAGCGCCTTCCGATAGAGCTCGGCATCCCAGCTGGCGATGGCGTCCTCTTCCTCCTTGGTGAGCACACGGATCGTGGCTCGCATCGGGCACTCAGGCGCTGCAACACGCCGCCGAGGCAGTCGCGCGCGGATCGCCCCGGCGGCCGGTGGTGCTGCCGCGCGGATGAGCGCCCCCTTTGCCCGGCACGAGCAGCACCAGGGCGGCGGGCTCGCCCCTGCCCCCCGCGCCGCGCCGCGCGGCAATCCTGTCGGCCAGTGTTTCGCCTGCGCCGAGCGCGAACACGCCGGAGCCCCAGAAACACGATGCGATCGGGACAGAGCGATCCGCGGCGCGCGACGTCGAGGCGTCTCGCGATCGGTGGCAAATCGTGACATCGCCGGCAGATGGGGCAAACGGTAACCATAGCCGCCGCAGAGCTGCGCGAGCGCGCCGCAAGGTCAGGGCCCAGGCGCCGCCCTCACCGGCCTCTTCGGGCGCGCCACGACCTCGTCCAACATTGCGTGCCGCCGCGGTCACGGTATCGCCGTGCAGACGACGAGCCCAGTGATTGGCCAACACGACGACCGGGCAGTCCCGGAACGACCGCCGATCGTGCGTTTCGATTGCGTCAGTGGCAGGCCCCGCCGCACATAGGGCAATAAGGGATCCAATCTCAGGCCGCGCATGGCGTACGGCAAGCTTCTCCCGCGCGTCGCGCCGGTTTTCGACTCGCCCAGGCGATCGTCTCCACGCAATGGCACGTGCAGAACGACGCTTGGAAGCGGCAGGACGGCGTGCATCGTGGTCTCGGATCGACGGCCGCAGGCTGCCCGGCGGTTCAGATCGGCGATCACGAAGCCGCTGGCGCTTTCGCCGGCGGAATCGCTCTCGTCGAGGGCGGCGAGCAGCGCCGGCAGGCGGGACCGGCACCATGATCGTGGCCGTGCGCGCCTGCGACAGCCAGGCGCCGGAGGCCTTTGATCCAGAGGACGCCGTCGCGCTCGTGGGAGGTGTCTGCTGCCCCGGCCCCTGCACGAGGGAGGCGTTGCTGCCGATGCGCGCCGAGAGCTCTGAGCAACGCCGAGAATCCAGCGTCGGAGTCCAAGTCTGCATACATCGTCGCGCTCATGCCGCCTGGCAGCCAATCCTCGAACGCATCGCGCAGGGAAAGCGTTCGAGGTGGAGTCCGTGCTTCTGTCCGCCGCCGGAGGATGTCCCCGGCCGTGTGCGCCCACTCGGCTTCGCGCGCGCGAGCGCGCTTCCTGCTCGTACAGCAGGCCGCCGAAGTGGCGGCCGAGCTCGGCAGCGACTGCGCGTTCCCGATCACCTGGTCGGGCGCGGGTGCCGTAGAGACGGACGTAGTGGCGGGCCAGGGCCGGCGGCAGCCAGACCATGCCATGCCGCTGCCAGGCCGTCATGAGAAACGCCGTGAAATCGGCGTCGGGAAAAACTCCGCCCGGGAGCTGGCGCGCGCGCCGTCCAGGGCGGCCTTCATCCCAGGGGTGAACGCGGCGGCCAGCTCATCATCCATGGCGTGCTCGGCCAGCTTGCGGTAGGTGGTGATCTTGCCGCCGAAGACCGAGAGGATGGGCGCGCGCCGGTCGCCGCCGCCGAGTGTCGAAGACGTAGTCGCGGGTCACGGCCGAGGGGTTGGCGCGCGTTGTCGTCATAGAGCGGGCGGACGCCGGAAAGCGCGTGATGGATGTCGGCGCGCGTCAGCTCGCGCGTGACGTAGCGGTTCACGGCACGACGAGCAGATAGTCGACTTCGCCGTCGTCGACGGCGGCGTCTTCGGCGGCGCCCGGCGTAGGGCACGTCGGTGGTGCCGATCAGGCAGAGATCGTCTTCGTATGGGATTGACGAAGATGACGCCGCTTGTCGTGGTTCTGAACAGGTAGGCCTGGCGGCCGTCCCAGAACTTCGGCACCACGATGTGGCTGCCTTTCACGAGCCGCACCTGCGCGCCGCGAGTTGAGCCGCGCAACCCGGCCGATGATGTCCTCGACCCATGGGCCGGCGGCGTTGACGATCGCGCGCGCCCGCAACCGATAGCGCGGCACCCGCTCCGTTGCCGCGCTCGTCCGAGGTCGGCCGTCCCACGACGCCGTCGTCTCCGGCTGGCGATCGTGCAAGTGCGTGCGCGTGAGCACGGTGGCGCCCTCGCTGCTGGGCGTCGAGGGCGTTCAGCACCACGAGCCGGGCATCATCGACCCAGCAGTCGGAGTATTCGAAGCGCGAGCCGAAACTCGTCCTGATGATGCGGGCCTTCTGGCGCCGCGCGCAGGTTGATGCGTCGAGAGCCCGGTAGGCGCTGTGTCGTGCCCGCCGAGATGGTCGTAGAGGAACAGGCCGAGCCGGACCATCCAGGCCGGCCGCATGCTCCGGCGAGTGCGGCAGCACGAAGCGCATCGGGCCAGATGATGTGCGGCGCCGCTGTCGAGCAGCACCTCGCGCTCGATCAGCGCCTCGCGCACCAGGCGGAACTCGTAATATTCGAGATAGCGCAGGCCGCCATGGATCGAGCTTGGTCGCTGGTCGACGAGCGTGCCGCTCGCGAGGTCGCCCTTCTCGCACAGCACGACCGATGAGGCCGCGGCCGACGGCGTCGCGGGCGATGCCGCGCCGTTGACGCCGCCGCCGATGACCAGCAGATCGACCGTTCCGAGATCGCCATGCCGGCCTATGCCGCGCCTTCGCGTCTGGACTTCGTCGCGGCTCGATCCTGCAGCCCGTAGGTGGCGAAGCCCTTGCGCGTCTCCTCGATCAGCGCGTCCGCAGAGGATGTTGGGACCGCCCAGCATGAGCGCGTAGTAGTACTGCTTGGCGATCGTCTCGAGCTCGACCGCCAGCCACATCGCCTTGTCGAGATTGGCGCCGGTGGCGATCACGCCGTGATTGGCGAGCAGGCAGCCGGTGCGCTCCTCGAGCGCCTTTGAGCGCGTTATCCGATAGCTCCTTGGTGCCGTAGGTGGCGTAGTCGGCGCAGCGGATAGTCGGTGCCGCCGAACGCGGCGATCATGTAGTGCGCAAGCCGGAATGGATCTTTGCGCGCGATCGCCAGTACGGTCGCGAAGGTCGAGTGAGTGTGCACGATGCCGCCGACGTCCGGCCGCGACCTTCATGATGTCGTAGATGGAAGCGCCATTCGGTCGATGGCTTCAGCGGCCCTTTCCACGCGCCGTACTCTCCCGGTCGAGCGGCATGGTCGCGATCATGTCTCCGGTTCCATGGACGTGGTAGGGCGTGGCGGCTCGGCGTGATCAGCATGACGTCCGCGATAGCGGGCGCGAGATGTTGCCCGACGTGCCCTGGTTGAGTCCGAGTCGCATTCATCCATCGGCACTTCGCGATGATGACCTCGTCGCAGCTTGCGTTCTTCCTCGGTCACTGAAATTCTCCCGGGATGAGTCGCTTTCAGCAGGGATTGAGCGGCGGCTCTGGCCGCTCAGATAGCGGCGCACTTCCTCAGCCGCCTGGGCGGCCGCGATGCGCACGGTCTTCAGGGAGGCGCCGGCGATGTGGGGTGTCAGCGTGACGTTCGTCGAGCTGCAGCAGCGGCCAGTCCGGCGGCGGCGGCTCGACGGCGAAGGTCTCGAGCATGGCGCCGCGCAGATGATTGCTGTCGCAGCGCGTCGTAAAGCGCATCGTAGTCGACCATGGGCCGCGCGCGCGGTGTTGATGAAGTAAGCGCCCTTCTTCATGCGCGCGAAGGCGTCGCTGCCGATCATGCCCGTGGTCTCTGGTCGTGACGCGCGCGTGCAGCGTGACGACGTCCGGATCGCGCGCCAGCAGGCGTTCCAGGCGACACTTGCACGCACCGCGTCGCTGCGGTCCTCGGCCGCGAGCTGCACATAGGGTCGCAGACGAGGATGCGGCAGCCGAAGGCCTTCAGCAGCTTCACCACGCGCGTGCCGATGGCGCCGTAGCCGATGACGCCGACGGTCATGTCCGACAGCTCGTCGCCAGTGCATGATCGGCGCGGTAGAGATCGCCGCGCCAGTTGCCTGGCGCGCAGCGCGTCGTGGCCGCGCGTGATGTTGCGCGTCTGGGCACAGGATGGCGCCGATCGCGAACTCGGCCACGGCGCTGGCGTTGCGGCCGGGCGCGTTGACCACGCGGATACCGCGGCGCGCGCCGCCGCCCGATGTCGATGTTGACGCGGCCCGCCGCGCAGGATACCGCGACCAGCCGCAGCTTCGGCAGCCGATCCATCATCGATGCCGAGAGCGGCGCCAGGTGCGTGACGAAGATGATCGTGAATCGGCGACGAACTGCGACGACCGCGTCGGGCTTCGCCCAGATACTCCTTCCAAGCCGTCGAGGCCCGCCTTGCGCGTAGCCGTGCTCCATCGGCACTGTCCAGGCCAGGGCAGGTCTGCTTCGCGGATCGCGAGTCTCGTGGGCGCTGCAGCGGGCGACGATCGCGGCCTCGAAGATCTCCGAGAGCATGAACCTGTCGCCCATGATGGCGATCTTCGCTCATCAGGCGCTCCTCCAGTCTGGCATTGGCGCAGGAGCGCCAGACCGGACGCATCGCCTTGCGCGCCTCAGATAGACCGGGAACAACCTGCCGTACGTTGCGGCCAGCCATCGTCGGGCGCGTTCCGGCGCACCGGAGCAGTGGATCGACCCAGGCGGCGACGCAGGCTTGCATGTCCAGGACTAGATGCCCTGCTGGACTGCATGCGGATCATGGCCGCGCCTGGCGGCGCCGGCCTCGTCGCGCGTCGCGCGGCGCACGCGGGCACCCAACACCGAGGCGAGGATCTTGCAGCAGCGCGCGCGAGCGGGCGGCGCCGCCGGCTGGCGCGGATTTCCGTCCGGCGTCGGGCCCATGGCCGCCGTAGCAGTCGCGCGCGGCGAAGCTAACAGCCCTCATAGATTGCGCGCATCAGCGCGAAGTATCCGGCGTCGGCCTGCAGCCCGATGAACTGCGCGCGCGCCGACGGCTCGAGAAAGGGTCCGCGCTCCCCGGCCTGCGGAGATATAGGGATGATAGAGCGCGTGCCCCGGCCGGCGCCGCCATGACCCGATCATCCATGCCCGACAAGCAGATCCTTGCGCGAGCGCTTCGACACGCGGCCAGGCCAACACTTCGCGCGCAATGTCCAGCAGCCAGTCGATATTCAGCGTTGCCGGCCATGTTGGATTGCATCTGCGCGCACACCTCCGGCACCGGGAACGCCATGGTGTAGCCGCTCCGCTCGGCATTGAGGCGGACCGCGCCGGGGTTCATGGCGAGGCGCATATGCATCCCGGTCGAGCCGACGATCGTGCAGCCGACCGCTGCCGCCGCGGTCGAAGAGGCCGCCGCCCAGGCCGGTGCAGACCACGTCGAGAAAGCCGAGCGCGACCGGCGTTCCCTGGCAGAGCCGGTCTCGCACAGCCGCCGCCTGCAGCGGCGCTGCTTCTCGCGGGTGCCATCGACGATCCGCAGGCAGCAGGCGCTCGCAATCGGCCGCACCGAGGGCGCGGAGAACTCCGGTCTGGTACCGGCGCGTGCGGAAGTCACCGAAGGTGAAGTTGGCCTCCGACGGATCGGTGACGCGGTCGCCCGTCAGCTTGAAGTAGAGCCAATCCTTGCAGTGCATGGCGCGCGGCGCGCGCGATCAGCTTCGGGACGATGGCGCCGGAGCCAGGCCAGCTGCACGTTCTGCTGGCAGGCATTCACGCCTGTGCCCGTCGTCTCGTCAGAGCTGCGTCGGGTAGGCCGGATCCTGGATGAACGCCTGCGCATCGCCGCGGCGCGTGAATCCAGCCACAGCCAGCCCGGCGCCACCGGCTCGCCCGCCTTGTCGATCACGCCAGGTGCCGCCGCCCTGGGCGGTGATGCCGATGGCGATCTACGGCTGCGACGCCAGGTTCGGCACCTGTCCGCCAGCTGCCGCAGCGTGGCGGCGCAATCCGGTCCAGGTCCTCTGGCAGATCCTGCTCGATCGCCGCCGCCGGCAATGGTCGCATATATCGTTCGGCAGCGCGACGACGGCGATCTGCTCGCCCCGCGGTCGTGAAGGCGACCGACTTGATGAGCGACGTGCCGGAGTCGACGCCTGATGAGAATATCCCGCGTCATGCCGGACTCCCGCCGTGGCGCAATGACGGCGCCGCTGTCGGAGTCGAAGAGGTGCAGGTCGGACGCGGCGACATCGAAGGGAATCTCCTGTCGACGCGCGCCGCAACGCGTTGATGCGCGACCGCCACGACCATGCGCCCGGCGATTTCCGCCGCGGCATGGGTCTGGTCGCCGAGCCATTGGTTGGACACGCACCTCGGCCGCGCAGCTTCGGCCGTCCCAGATCGGATCGCGTGCGGCCGGATGCCGATCAGCGCTATCGCGCGCCGCTTGGCCAGCGCCGCCTGCAGTCGCGGGGCGACCTCGTTCTCGGCATAGTCGAAGCGCCTCGGCTGCCTGCGATCGCGAAGCGGATGCGGCCGTTGGCCCGTCTCCGGCCGGGTCTCCAGCACGTTCATCGGCGGCTCGCCGATGAAGGTGCCGACGAACAGATTGGCCGGCCGCTCCTTGCAGGTCGCGCGGCGTGCGCGATCTGCTGCAGCACGCCGTCCTTCCATCACGGCGATGCGGTCGGCGAGGGCGCATTGGCCTCGGTCTGGTCGTGGGTGACGAGCACCGAGGTCATGCTGCGCTCGCGCCAGATAGTGCTTCAGGCGGCCGCGCAGGATCGCGCGCAGCTGCGGCTCCAGCTGTCGCCATGGGTTCGTCGAGCAGGTAGAGATCGGCCTCGCGCACCAGAGCGCGAGCCAGGCTGGCGCGCTGCTGCTGGCCGCCGGAGATCGACGAGCGGATAGCGATCGAGGATGTCGGTGATCTCAGCAGCGCCGCGATATCCTCGACGCGCCTGCTCTCCTCGGTCGTCGACAGCCGCGCTGATTTGCAGCGCGAAGCCGATGTTGTCGCGCACGGTCAGCGGCGGATAGAGCGAGTAGCCCTCGAACGCCATGGCCACGTTGCGCTCGGCCGGGGGCAGCAGATGGATCGGCCGGCCCCTTGATGGCGATGGCGCCGTTGGTCGCCGCCTCGAAGCCGGCGATCATGCGCAGCGTCGAGGTCTTGCCGCAGCCCGACGAGCCCAGCAGCGCCACGGTCTCGCCCGATCGCACGGCCATCGTCAGCGTCTTGACCGCATGCACCGGCTCGCGCCGCGCGCGGCCGGTAGATCTTGTCCGACGGCGTCGAGGCTGAGGGCGTCGGTCGCGCTCATGACAGCTCCTGCTCCATTGGCCGCGCCTGCAGCCGCTGGCCGCTGGCCTTGTCGAACAGGAGGATGTCGTCGCGCGCGAATTGCAGGCCGACCTGGCCGTCGGCGTCGACCGCGCGCTCGCCTGACGGCTGCGAGGCCAGGATTTCGCTGGCCGTCGCCGGTCTGCAGCAGCGTGACGCAGACGTTCGTTCAGCGGCGTCACCGCCACGACGTCGGCGGCGATGCGCCGGCGGCGGCCGGGCCGATCCCGATCGCCTCCGGCCGGACGCCCAGCAGGCTGGCGCGGCCGACGGCGGCCCGAAATGCGCCCTGAGCAGAGCTGGCCGTGTCGCCGATGGTCGCGCTCACGCCGCGCTCCGACGTCTGCGGGGTGACGTCGATCAGGTTGATGGTGGGGATCGCCGAACAGGCGCGCCACCTGCGACGGTCTCCGGCAGGCGATAGATCTCGTCGGGCGGCGCCACCTGCTCGAAATCGGCCGCCGATGAGGACGGCGATGCGGTCGGCCAGCGCCATCGCCTCGCTTGTAGTCCTGCGTGACGTAGAGGACGGTCGATGCCGACTGGCGCAGCGAGCGGCGGCAGCTCCAGCCGCATCTCGAAGCGCAGCTTGGCGTCGACGTTGCGCAGGGGATCGTCGAGCAGCAGCAACTCTGGGCGATCCCGCGAGCGCGCGGGCCAGCGCCGTGCGCTGCTTCTGGCCGTTCGAGAGCTCGCGCGGCGCGTGGGCGAGCACCTGGTCGATCTTCAGGAGCTTGGCGACACGCTCGACGCCTTCGCCGTGATCTGCGCCGCCGGCGCATGCTGCCGTGCCGCCAGCGGGCTGGCGATGTTGTCGAAGGCGGACATGTGCGGGAAGAGCGCGAAGTTCTGGAACGGCCATGCCGATGCCGCGGTGATCCGGGCGCGACGTCCGTCATGTCCTCGCCGTCGACGAAGATCGCGCCGCGATCCGGGTCGGACATGCCCGCGATCAGCCGCAGCAGGACGGTCTTGCCGGTGCCGGAGGGGCCGAAGATGACGACGATCTCGCCGGCGCTCGGCGGCGAGCGAGACGCCGTCGAGCACGGCGCCAGTTCTTGAACGATTTCGGTGATGCCCTTCAGCTCGAGCCGCGCCATGCCCTATCCCTTGACCGCGCCGAGCGAGAGGCCCTCGACCAGGTAGCGCTGGGCGTAGAGCGCGAGAAGCAGGGTCGGCGTCACCGACAACACGATCGCGGCCGCGATCTGGCCGTACTGGATGCCCGACGCCGTCACGAAGGCGAGCGCGCCCACCGTCACCGGCTGCTTGTCGGCCGAGGCCAGGATGAGCGCGAACACGAAGTTGTTCCAGGCGAAGATGAAGGCGAGCAGTCCGGCGGCCGCGATGCCCGGCCGCGCCAGCGGAATGGCGATGCGCGTGAAGGTCTGCCAGCCAGGAGTGGCCGGAGATGCGGTAGGCGTGCTCGATGTCCGGGCTGATGTCCTCGAAATAGCCGCGCACGATCCAGAGGATCAGCGGCAGGCAGATCAGCTGGTAGACCCAGACGAGGCCGATATAGGTGTCGGTCAGGCCGAGCTGCTTGAAATAGAGGCTGAGCGGCAGCAGCACCAGCAGCGGCGGCGCGAAGCGGAACGACAGCAGGGTGAACGCGATGTTCTCGCCGAGCCGGAAGCGGAAGCGCGCGAAGGCATAGGCCGCCGGCACGCCCAGCAGCAGCGACAGCAGCACCGAGCAGGTCGACAGCAGCACGCTGTTGCCGAGGTTCCGCATGAAGGCGATGTCGAGATTGCCGGCGGTGGTCTCCAGCCGGCCCGTCAGCAGCGCCGTGTAGTTGGCGAGCGTCGGCTCGAAGAACAGGCTGGGCGGGATGCGCAGGATCGGTCTCGTTGGTCTGGAACGACATCAGCAGGATCCAGAAGATCGGGAACAGGAAGAAGACCAGCACCAGCGCGATCAGGACGCCGCGCACGATCCGCTCTGATGTCGAGACGTGTTCCATCGACGCTCCTCAGCCGTGGCCGCGCGTGCGCTCGCGCAGCTTCAGCCAATGCTTGATGAAGATGTTCGACAGGAAATAGGTGATGGCCCATAGCACCATCAGGATCGCGGCCGACTTGCCGACGTTCGTGTACTGGAAGAACTCCAGGTACGAGCGGACCTGGAAGACCAGCAGCGTGTCGCCGGGCCCGCCCTGGGTCATCGGATAGATGATGTCGAACTGCTGGATCGAATCGAGCAGGCGGAACAGCGTTGCCGTGATGATGTAGGGCATCAGCATCGGCAGCGTGATGCGGAAGAAGACGAAGCTGCGCGGCACGCCGTCGAGCGCCGCCGCCTCGAACGGCTGCTTCGGCAGCGAGCGCAGGCCGGCCAGCAGCAGGATCATCGATGAAGGGCGTGTAGACCCAGATGTCCACGAGCACGACCGTGAACGAGCGCCGAGCCCGGGTCCGACGCCCATTTGAAATCGGTGATGCCGAGCGAGGCTCACGAGATAGCTGAGGATGCCGAAGTTCGGGTTCGTCATCAGCTTCCACATGAGCGCGGCCAGGGCGGGCGCCGTCATCAGCGGCAGCAGCAGCAGGATCGAGGCGGCGTTGTTGAAGCGCGTCGGCTTCTGCAGCAGCAGCGCGATGCCGAGGCCGAGCATCAGCTCGAGGCCGACCGTGAGCGCCGGCATAGAGCGAGCGAAACGGCGACCGTGTGCCAGAACGTGGCGTCGCTGAGCGAACGCGATGTAGTTGTCGAACCAGATGAAGCCCTTCAGCATCGGCAGGTTCAGCCGGAAGCGCATCATCGAGTAGTAGGCGGCGGTGAAGAACGGGATGAGGATGCCGATGCAGACCAGCAGCGCCGGCAGGCTCAGCAGATAGGGCAGCGTCCGCCGCATGATCCGCGACCGGACGGGTCGATGCAACCGTGGGCGTCAGCCGCACTGCTCATCGCTCCCGAACCCAGGTGGCGTCAGTCTGTAGGCGAAGCAAGGCGGGCGCAACCCGCGCCCGCACGACGGGCTGCGCCCGAAGCAGCTCAGCCGAGGCCGGCGTCCTTCAACTGCTCGTCGATATTCGCCGCCAGCTGGTCGAGGCCTTCGTCGACCGGCAGCTCCTTGGCCACCATCTTCTGCAGCGTCTCCGCCCACAGGGTGGTGAGGTCGAAGAACAGCGGCTGGGCCGTGAAGTAGATCTTCGCGCCCGGCGCCGATACATCGTGCTGCTCGAGATAGCCCGGATAGGACTTTGGCGATGCGGTCGCTGGAACTCCTGATCCTTCCACACGGACTGCCGCACCGGATTGACGAAGTCCATCTTGCGGGCGCCGAACATGTCGTGCTCGGTCGAGGTGGCCCACTGGATGAAGTACCAGGCGGCATCCTTCTGGCTGGAGAAGTTCGAGAGCGCCAGCGACCAGATCCAGACGTTCGGGCGTCGGCGCCTTGGCGGCCGGGATTGGCGGCGAAGGGCGCGTAGCCGATATGGCCCTTCTCCTTGTTGTCGCCGCCGTTCATGAAGTAGCCGAGAATGTCGGCGTCGAAGATCATGGCGGAGGCGCCGGCGCCGAGATCGGTGCCGACCTGGTACCAGGTGTAGGTGGACCAGTTCTTCGGCCCGAGTCCTGGATCATCTGCACCCAGAGTCCGTGGAAGGCCTTCGACTCCGCCGTGTTCATGGCCGCCTTCAGCTTGCCGTCAGTGACAGTGAAGTCGCGCTGGCCGAAGTTCGAATAGCCGGAGAGGAAGCCCGGATGGATCGTCGCCCAGGACCGCGAGCCGCGAACGCCGACGCCATAGGGCCGCCGGCGTCCTTCGTGAGCTTGGCCGAGACGTCGACCAGGTCCTCGAGGTTCTTCGGCGGCTGCACGCCGACCTTGTCGAACATTCTCCGGTTGTAGGCGATGTTGTTCAGCTCGTAGCCCCACGGGACGCACCACTGCTTGGCGTCGGCCGAGCCGAGCTCGCCGCCGGGCACGCCGTTCCACGCCGTCGAGGCGCGCAGGCCCGGGCAGGCACGTCCTCCCAGTTGTAGTTCGGGTTCGTCTTCGCCGGATCCTTGATGTACTCGTTGAGGTCGGCGATCCAGCCGGCCGGACCGTAGGTCCAGGTCATGTAGGCGCCGGTCATGAAGGCGTCGTACTCGGTCGACTGCGGACGACAGCGCCGCCGTCACCTTGTCGAAATAGACGTCCTCCGGGAAGATGTCGTAGCTGACGTCCATGCCCGGTGAGCTTCTTGAAGTTGTCGATGATCGGCGATCATCGCATCCGCATAGGGATGCTTGTTGAGCAGCAGCTTCAGCTTGTTGCCCTTGAATTTCATCCAGTCGAAATCGGCGGCGAGCGCCTGCGTCTGCGGCCGAGTTCAGGAGGACGGCGGCGGCCGCCACCGACAGGCCGGCCTGACGGGCTCGATCAAGCATCTCGCGGCGGCTCATCTTCTGCGCCGCAAAGGCGGCGAACAGATTCCTTCTCCTTGTCGTACATCCGTGCCTTCTCCCTTCGTTGATAGGCGGTTTCAGCGCCGGCGTTTCCTGCCGTTCTTGTTGTTGCCGGGCCAGGGGCCCGGATGATCCTGTGAGACCCGCGGGCCGTGACCTCGTCGGTGACGAGCCCGTAGAGCGAGCCCGCTGTTGAGTATCGAGCGTATCGGCGCGACCTTTGCTTTCACCGCCGGCGATCGCCAGCAGGCGCCGTCCCCTGCAGGTCCTCGACGTCGAGCGACAGCGCCCGCGCCGTCAGTTCGGTCTCGGACGGCGTGCCGTCGGGGCGCGAAGAAATGGCCGAGAACTTCGCCGCACGCCGCCGACCCGCTTCAACTCGGCCAGCTCATTCGTGCCGGATCATGCCGCTGGCTGCCAGGAAGCCCGTCGTCTGCACCTCGCCGATGCCGACGACGAGCAAGCGAGGCCTTGCGCGCGAGCTGCAGCACCTCGGTGATGCCCACTTGCGAAAGCAGGACGTTCTTGTCGACGCACGTTGCTGGCGAACGCCGGCACCGGCATGAAATAGGCCTCCGCCGCCGTCCGCTCCGCCAGCTTGTGGATGACATCAGAACGGGTTGGCGGCGAACTTTCGCGTCAATCCGCCGAGCAGGGACACGAACTGCACGGCCGGAAACTGGCAGCGCGGCAGATGGTCGACCGCCGAGGCCAGGGTGCGCGCCGTGGCCGATGCCGATGATCCGATGCTCGGCTGTGATTCGAGCGATGCTGCGCAGGTAGCGCGCGCCGGCGATGCCCGAGGGTCCGCAGCGGCAGCGGCCCTTCATCGAGGTCGGGCACCACTTCACAGAACTCGATCCCATAGGCGGCCTTGAGAGTCTCCCTCGAGCGCGACGCACTCGGCGACCGCTCCCTCGACGAAGACGCGCGGATCAAGCCCTCGCGGTTGGCGCGGGCGATCAGCCGGTGGGCCTTCGTGCTCGGCACGTTCAGGCGATCGGCGACCCGCTCTGGGTCTTGCCGCCGGCGAAATAGGGCCAGGCCGCGCGCGCCGCCAGGCTCGCGCTCATCGTCGGCTTTCCAATTCGCTTTGTCGGATTGGCTCATGCCGCCGCTTCCGGTTGCAATTTTTTATCAGGTGCAATATTTTTCATGCACGCGCGCGTGTCAATCGATTTCGATTCCGCATCGCAGCATTTGCGCATGCGATCTCTAACAGCTCGGCGATGGCCAGGATCCGCGGCTGCAGGCAGAGCCGCAGCGTTCCATGAATCGGCGTCAGGCGTCCGCCGCCGCGCGGGCGACGATCACTGCGGCGGCGTCGCGATTTTCCCCGCGCCGATGCGAACCACCATTCCAGCTGATCGAGGCGAAATCGCCGATCCTCCGCGCATCCTGGCCGTACCTGCCACGACCTTGTCGCCGTCGAGCAGTACCAGCGTGGGCACGCCGACGAGCGCGAACCGCTCGCGGTCCGCCTTTGTGGGCGTCGTAGTCGAGCTTCACGAGCCGCAGGTCGGGATGCTTTGCTCGGCCCAGCTGATCGACCATGGGCTCGACCCGGTGACAAGGCGCGCACCAGGTTGCCCCGTAGTAGCGGAGCTCCAGCTCGGCGCCCGCCGCACTGCGGCCGAGAACGCAGGTGAGAACCAGGAGCAGGGCCGGCGTGCCCCGACCATGACGCTTCGGCGCGCACCCGCGTTCCGGGTGCGGCCGCTGTCGCTCGGCGGATCATGACTTCCTCCCGCACTTCTTTTTGCAGCCTACGCTTGCGGGCGCGTTGAAGACAATCTGAAATGGTATCCAAATAGTTAAGAAAGATTTGGTTAACCATTACACGCTATTCCTGTGTGGCGCCACAATGCAATACTGGCACTCTGCCGATACTGGCCTGATGAATCACGTTTTCCCACGCGGTCTCGCCAGCGGCGGCAGCGGCCGGCGGCGAGCTGACCAGAATGCTCAAGCGGATCGTCATCGCAGCGGGCTTTGTCATCGGCCTCACGCGTCGGTCGTGGGCGGATGGACGGCCGGCGGGTGGTACTACGGGAGCGCCAGCGACGCCCTGCGTCGCAACCAGTAGCCGTTACTACCTCCGCCCCGTCTGAGCCGGCCAGCGCGACGAGACGCCGATCGGGTCGCCGGCAACGATGGAGCGAATGGGCCGTGCGACGGCGCGGATCCGGCCAATCCCTGCTTCCGTCCAGCGCCGGGCGGCCACTCTCGGCGACGCCGGAGACGCCGAAGAAAGACAATGGCACCGCAGCCCCAGGACGTTGCCGCCGAGCTGCGCGGGCCTGGCAAGATCGGACCGGCAGCGCCGCTCAGCAGGCCGAGGCGCTTGCCATCTATCAGCGCCCCCGGCCGCCGCCGGCAATGCAACCGCACAAGTCAACCTCGCCGACATGTACCGCGACGGCATCGGCGCTGCGGCCGACGATGTCGCCGCGCGCTCCTGGCTGGAGAAGGCGGCGGTGCAGGGCAATCCCACGGCTGCTGCGCCTCGCCAACATGTGTCGCGACGGCCTGGGCGGCGGCGCCGACTATCCACGCGCTCTCGCGCTCTATCGGCAGGTCGCCGAGAGCGGCAATGGCAGCGCGTCGCCAGGCGCTGGGCGCCATGTACATGAAGGGCATGGGCGTCGAACGCACGACAAGGCGGCTGTCGAATGGTTCCGCCGCGGCGCCGATGCCGGCCACCCCGGCAGCATGTACAGCCTGGGCCTCGATGTACCAGAAGGGGGCCGCCGGAGTCGCGAAGGACGCGGCCAGGAGGCGCTGCGCTGGTTCGAGAAGGCAGCCGCCAGCGGCTACGCCCCGCGCCAACGACGCAATCCGGGCCTTGCGCCGCAAGCAAGCGCGCAGAAGCGCGCCGCCGGCTCTGCCCGCGGCGCCGAAGGAAATCGTTTCGACCTGACCTGCAGCTTGCCCGTCGTTATCGCGGGGGCACTGCCGCTGAACGCGCGGAAGCGCTCAAGATCTATCAACGTCTTGCCGATCCGGCAATTGCACCGCGCAGTTGAGCTGGGCGATATGTATCGCGACGTATCGCCACGGCGCCGATCTCCCCAGGCGGTGTTGCTGTATGAGCGGGCGGCGCAGCAGGGCGAGGTCGATGGCAGCTTCGGCTGCGGTATGTATTTCAACGGGCCTGGCAGCACGCGCGACTATGCGGCGGCGCGCTGGTTCGGAGAAAGCGGTGGGTACAGCCGAGTTGCCGAGCTGCGCCTGGCCAGGATGTATCGCGACGGGCTCGGCGGCGATCCCGACTACGCCCGGGCGCTGGACGCTCTATCGTGGATGCAGCGGAGCATGGCGATGGCAGCGCCGCACACAGGCTCGTGGGCGGGATGTACTCTGAAGGGCATCGGCGTGGAGCCCCGACAAACGAGGCGGCGGCCGCGTCGTTCCGGCGCGGCGCCGGAGACCGGCCATCCCGGCAGCATGCGCAGACCCCGCCACGATGAACCGGAAGCGGTCGCGGCGTCGCCGGGCGACCTCGTGCACGAGTGCGCTCCGGCTCTATCAGCCTCGCCGCCGCCGGCTGGCTATGCAAGCGCGCCGAACCCGGCCGTCGAGCGAGCCCGAGCAGACCATGTCCCTTAATGGTCGCAGGTGCCGAGCCTTGAGCCCGGTCATAGTAAGCAGCGATAATCGCGCCGGAAATCGACGGACGGATCGGCGCCGCGATTCAGCGAAGCGCGACGGCTCCCGGCCAATCGAGCGCAGAGACTCGCAGATGATCGAGCGGGTTCTGCACCGCGCCGCGCACGGTGCCGTGGCATGGCCTGATCGCGCCAGGCGCAGACGCTGGATCACTTCGTTCACTGCCGCGCGATACAGGACTCAGACTGCCTGAACCCCCGGCTTTCACCACGGCGTCAGCAGCGCCCGGCATGGCGGCCATCCTGAAGAAGAACGGCGGCGGCCATCTCAACGACGATCGATCGGCTGGCAGCCCGTCCACCTGCTCAATTCCAACATCAGAGCAGCTGCTGCAGGCGTCCTCGACCGCCAGGGCTGTGTAACGATCCACTACGAGGTAGGTCCTGCGCCGAACTCGGCGGCCGATGGATCTCATCGAGAGCCCCGCCGCCCCGCGCTTCAGACTTTCTGCTACATCGACGGCGTGGCAACCGCCGGGGACCAGCGCCGACGGCTTCGCCTTCTTCCTGGCCGGAGAAGCCCTGCGCATGCTGCGCTGGATCCCGCTCTCGATGACCTCAATCACTCCTTCTTCAAGACCTTATTCGAGCGCGGCGCGATCCCGGCGTCGGGCGAGTTGCCGAAGGGCGTCGGTCTGACGCGAGCGGGAATTCCGACCGAACAGATCCGCAAGGTCCGGGACCTGCTGGTCAAGCAGCATCCCCGTTTCACAATTTCGCAGAGACGAGCGCTAAGCTTCGCCCGAAGAGAGTGAATGTCACTCCAAGAACATCCTTCAGCGATTGGCAAGCGTTGTCACGCCGGCAAAGCCGGTATGCGGTAGTCACAGACCCGTGTTTACGGATTTCGGCTTTCGCCGAATGCATCGAGAGAGAACGAACGGATTCAGCTGGCCGCCGAATGCGCGTTGCTCCGCTTCGGTGCGTGACGTCCGGCTGGCGCGTGCTTTGGCCCTGATGGCCGGGCTTGCCTTCGACCGGCGCGTCGATGCGATCTTGCCCTTTGCCGCCGACTCCACATCGACCTTCTCCTCGGCTTCCGAACGCGACGTCGCCGAAGGTGATGATATCGGCCATGCGCCACTTCAGCGCGAGCAGGCGGCGGCGTTCCGCCGCGTAGTCGGCCCAGGATTTGCTGCCGCGCAGCGGAACGCGATCAGGCGGCGGCAGATACTGAAGACGAAAGCCGCGGCGCCGGAAGATGTTCGCTTCGGTCGAATCGGTGAGAAATACCGGAACGAACCGCCGGTCTTGACCTGATGCTGCTCGACGAACTCGACGAGGGGCTCGATCTCCCGCGGCTGAAGCCGCATACGGAGATGCCGATGACCTTGAGCGGCGTGCCCTGAGAGCGTAGGCGCGAAGTCCGGGCGCCGGCACGAGCGGTACGCCTGTCCTCAGCGGGTGTCGGCCAGAAGGATCGATCGCGGCGCCGGCAGGCGCGCCGCGCGGCGTTGCGCGCCAGCCGCCTTGGCGCCGCGTCCGGTGCGTGCGCCTGCACTCGAAACCGGACCGAGCCCGGTGGTTCCCAGCAGGCTCCGCAACTGCCGTTCCAACGTCGCGATGTGGCAATTCTGGCTCTCGACGCGCTCGCGCAGTCCACGCACTTCTCTCATCAGGGCCGGCGAGATGTTCTTCATGGCTGGCTCACGCGCTCAGCCGGTCGGCGATGAGTTGGGCCGCAGCGCGCTGCCCTGTTCGGCACGGCGAGCTTGCGGCAGCCGGCCTGCAGCCGTCGCCGCGTCTGCGGATCGAGCATGGATGCCAACGCCGCCTTGAGCGTGGCGGCCGTGAATGGCGTCGGAACGATAGCCGCGCGCCGCTGCTCGGCAAAGCGGGCGCGCGCCACCTGGTCGTCCATCATCACATGGTCGTCCGGCACGAAGATCGACGGCAGGCCGGTGCAGAGCACGTCGTGATAGGTGCTGTACCCAGCGGCCGAGACGGCGAAATCGAACGGCCTGGAAGTAGCGGGCGATGGGGAAGCCGGTGAGGCGCTTCACGTTCGGCCACAAGTCGAGCGGCGAAGCGAGATGGCTCCATTCGGCCACCACCACCTGAGGTCGGGGAAATCGGCGCAGCCCGTCAGGATCAGGTCGGTGAGGGTCGCCAGGTTGCAGGTGGCGCCGCCGCCGAGCTGGACCAGGACGGCCGGGCGCTGATCGAGGTCGAGGGCGGCCGCGGCCTGGCGGCGCGCAGCAGCTCTTCCGGATCGAGCAGGCGGATCGGCGGGACGCGCGGCGCGCCCGCGTTCGGCGACCGTGGCGCCCTCGCCGCACGATCTAGCGATGTCCTCGGGCTCGATGATGAGATCGAAGAAGCGCTGCCGGGCGACCAGGTCGTCATTGTGCTGCTCGCCGGGCTTCGAACGCGCGCCGCACCCAGATCAGCGACAGGTCAGCGCGCGCGGCGCCGTCGCCCGCAGCAGCAGTCCCGAATGGGGCATCGAGCCGTCGGAATCACAGCGCCCGCGCTCCCGTGAACTCCGATCATCTGATCGAGCTGCCGGTAGAGCCAGCCCCTGCCAGTCCTCGGCATTGCATTCGGCATAGACATGAAAGGAACGTATCCGACGGATAGCCGAAGCCCTCCACCACGCCGAAGGCCTCGGCTCATGGTCGCGAATACCGGCTCGGTCTCCTCCGGCAGCCGCCGGGCGATCGCCGGAGACGCGCCAGATGACCGAGACCGACTCCGCATTGAGGTGACGAAGAGCGCGCGGTTCGGCGCACGCCGCACGGGCGCGAGGCAGCCGGCGCCGCGGCTCGTCCATGAGCTCGTGCAGCCGTCTGCAGGTGCGCCTGCGGTCCGGAAAGTTGTCGCGAGCGAAGCGATGGCCCGCCCGCTCTGCTTCGGCCTAAGCTTGGCGCCGCTTGCCCAATCGCCGCACCAGTTCGTCCACCCTCGCGGGCCTCGCAGTAGAGGCGCCATCGCCGAAGCGGGTCGCGAAGTTCGGCGACAGGATGGGATGACGCCGCGCGCCATGGCCTCGGCGATCGGCGTCTGGGAATTTCGCTCGCCTTGTCACCGGCGAAGTAGACCGAAGAAATCCAGGCTTAGTCGATGAACTGCGCGTGCCGCAGGCGATCTGCCGAGCTTGAAGCACTCCCAGCTCTTCGGCAGGTCGCCCTGGGGCAGCCCGTCGACGGTGGGCAGCCCGAGTACGCGGACCGTCAGCGATCCATCGTCGGGATAGGCCTGAACAGCGCCGACCGGCTTGTTGGCCATTGCGAAGCATCGCCCAGGCTGACCCGGCCTATGACGAGTGCGCCATCACGGCCGCCGCGACGCCGCGCCGGCGCCTGCAACCGCCGGCCGCCAATCCTCCGGCCAGAGATCGATGCCGGCGTTCCCCGCTTCGAGTCCGCGTCTGACGCGACCATTCACCGCCGCCCAGGTCACGCGTCCCCCGAAGCCACGTCGCAAGGCGCGGTCCGCCGCGGCGACATCGAGAGCCGTTGCGGCGGTTGATCGACGACGACGAGAACACGCCCGCGACGATCCGCGCAGCCTCGCCAGCGACAGCCTTCCGGCACGGCATGCGGCGCATGAATCACTGAGCAACTTTGCAGCGCAAGCGGCCGATGGCGGCGCGGATCGATGGCTTGGCCAATCCCCGCGCACGCAGGCGTCGATCTCCGGATGGATGAACGACGCCTTCAGCGACGGCACCGGAAGATGCAGGAAGCCTGTTCGCAATCCGGCCTGGGACTGGATGCGCGCCTCATGGGCGATGCGCAGGGCCGTATCGCGCGGAGTGCGCATGTTCCGTCAACACGACGACGTCGAACGACCGGCTTCGGCCGTGGGGCTGACCTCGTCGGAGGCGCGCGGGCTCATGGCCCTGCTGCGCCCATCGGATGCATTGCCGACAAGTCGGGCGACACGATCCAGATAAGGCTTGGGAACCAGCGTGCGCTCGACGAGCCTCGTTCCGAGGCTGACTGCGGCGGTATTGCTCCCAGTCGGCGTAGAGCTCGTGCACGAGTCGGCACCACCGCCTCGGCGCGCGGATAGGGCCGCCTCGCCGAACGTGGCGCTGGAAATGCTCGGGCAGGGATCGCGACGGCGCCGCTGGCGATGGCCTCGGCGACCGCACGCCCTGAAGGCCTCGACCCACTCAGGGTGATGAAAGTAGACGAAGAAATCGACGGCGCGCAGGAACCCCGTGGGCCGGCCTGACGGCGCCGAACTCGAGCGCGGTCCAGCTGGACTGGCCAGCTGGCCGACCAGGATTCTTCGCGTGGTCGCCGATGCCCAGCAAGCGCACGCCTGACCGCGGGGTCGTCGGGGATGATACGCGTCGGCAGCATTCCAGGCGCGCGTCGCCGGCCACTTGCAGCCATTCGGGGCGACTGTGGCGGCCGATCACCGGGCGATCGCGCCGGCGGGCCGCGAACGGTCCGACCGCCATTCCTCGACGAAGAATATGTTCAGGCCAGTCCTCATCGAGCAAAGCGGAAAGGGCAGCTTGGCCTGGCGCAGGTTGGCGCGGCAGACGAAGCAGATCGGCGCTCAGTACCGCAATCCGCCGCCGCCGATGAGTCCCGCAGACGTCCGGACGGCAGCCGAGTCGTACCAGGCGCGCACCGCGGCATCGAGGGTCGGATGATGGACGATGAGGAGTCTCGCCGAGCGACAGCCGCGGCGGCCGCAACGGCAGCTCCGTGAAGACTTGCGGGTTCTCGAACAGCCTGGCGCGCCTCGATGACGCTGTCGTCGGTCGGAGCCGCGCATCGCCGCGATCATGGCTGCCTGAATCAGCGGATGGATGGGCCGATCGCGCTTGAGGATGGCGCGCGTACGGCACGAGCCCGGACGCTGTAGCGCGCCTTGGCGCAGCGCGCGGATCTCATGCGCAATGCTTGACGATGTGCCGCCGGGGAAGCGGAAGTCTCCGATGATCGCGACGTCGCACTTCATTGTGTCATCGGAATCCGAGACTTCTTCCCGCTCGAGCGGTCCGACCTTACCGGCTGCGCCCCATTGAAGCGCCGCGCTTCGCCGGCTAGTAGATCTGTTTCTTATCGTTCAGGTCGTGTTCAGGCGGGTCCGAAGGCGCATCGGCCGGCGATGCTGCCCGTACAATCGGGGTCGCGCTCTGTGTTCGTATCGCCGCCGCACCAGGGCCGCCAGCCGCACGAACGCCGTCTTCGCCATTTCGCTCTTCGGTTGAGCGCGCAGAATATCGCGGGGGCTGGCAGCCAGCTGCCCTCGCCCACTCGGCGGACTTTGTAGGCGGACTTGTCCGGGCCGGTGGTGAGCGCGAGCGTGGGCGCGGTCGGCGCGGCTAGACCATACCCGGCCGTCATCACCGTGGTCAGGCGACCGAGGCGCGGCCCAGCTGATGCTTCCGCCGCTTACGGGAACCGCTCGATGGTGTCTCTGTCTTCTTCTGGACAGCTGATCGTCACGCTCCGATTTGCTCAATTCACGCGCCGTCCGCGAGCGCTCACCGCTGCAGGCCATCCGCCGCTGACGAGTACCCGGCGGATTTCTAGTATCGTACGTTGCGCACGGACGTCACCGAACTCTAGAAACGTCCGCATTTATTTCATGGAAGGTTAACGCGACGTTAAGCCGCACCCAAAAAGACCCTGAGAAATCGAAGAGCGCGCGCATACGAAAGCCATTGCCTTTCGTATGGAACCAGCAAAGTTAGAGATAAAACCGATGATTCTGCTGTGACCAGCAACTCGTTATTCATCCTTAAATTCTTTGCGTCCGGCACATGGCAGAAATTACTCATTCCGCTCGCCGAGCCGGCTCGAGCGCCCGACAGGGCATGCATGGACAATGCCACCGACGCTGCGAAGCGACGGCGTCAAGGTCAACGGGCGTTGGCTCGCCCGACAGCCGGGCGCGCGCCGGGCTGAACGCAATCGAAGTGACCGTTCCGGAGGGGAGATGCCCGTGTTCGTCACGGTCGGCTGTGCGCAGCTGGGGCCGATCGCCCGCAACGAGAAGCCGTCCCCAAGTCGTGCGCCGCCTGATCGAGCTGATGCGCCAGGCCGCACGGCATGGGTTGCGATCTGATCGTCTATCCCGAGCTCGCCGCTGACGACGTTCTTTCCGCGCTGGGTGCTCACCGACCAGGCCGGAGATCGATTCCTTCTACGAGCGCGAGATGCCGCGGCGCCGAGACGCGGCCGCTGTTCACGCTGGAAGCGGAGAAGCTCAAGATCGGCTTCTCACCTCGGCTATGCCGAGCTGACCGAGGAGAGCGGCCGGCCCCGGCGCTTCAACACCTCCATCCTCGTCGACAAGAGGCGGCCGCATCGTCGGCACAATACCGCAAGATCCACCTGCCGGGCTCGGCCGACGCGATCGAAGGGCGCCAGGGCCAGCATCTGGAGAAGCACTATTTCGAGGTCGGCGATCTCGGCTTCGGCGTGTTCCGCGCCTTCGGCGGGATCATGGGCATGTGCATCTGCAACGACCGGCGCTGGCCCGAGACCTATCGGGTCATGGGCCTGCAGGGCGTGGAGATGATCATGCTCGGCTACAACTCGCCGGTCGGCCTCGGCGACAGCTTACGACCTCGATTCGCTCGAGCTGTTCCACAACCACCTGGTCATGCAGTCCGGCGCCTATCAGAACGCGCACCTGGGTCATCGGCGCCGCCAAGTGCGGCTTCGAGGAGGGCTATCACATGATCGGGCAGAGCGCGATCATCGCGCCCTCCGGCGAGATCGTGGCGATGTGTCGCACCTACGAGGATGAGACCTGCGTCCGCCGCTGCGATCTCGATTTCGGCTATCGCTACAAGAACGACATCTTCAACTTCGCCGCCCACCGGCGGCCGGGCACTACCGCCTCATCGTCGAACGAACCGGCGCTAAGCCGCCGCCGGAATGAGACGCGGGTCCGCAGGGACCAGGCGCTCGTACGAAACAGGGCAAACACCGATGGCACAACTCGATCTGCTCATCCGCAACGGCACGGTCGTGACCGCGAGCGATATCACCCGCTGCGACGTCGGCGTGAAGGACGGCCGCATCGCCGTGCTCGGCCGCAATCTCGACGGCGCGACCGAGATCGTCGACGCCACGGACAAGCTCGTGCTGCCGGGCGGGGTGGACTCCCATGTCCATGTCGACGAGCCGCCGTTCTACGGCGTGCTGCAACGTCGACGATTTCCGCTCGGCTACCCGCTCGGCGGCCTGCGGCGGCACGACCACGATCGTGCCCTTCGTCCAGCAGGAAGAGGGCAAGGGCCTGCGGCAATCCGTCAAGGCCTACCACGGCAAGGCCGACGGCAACGCCGTCATCGACTATGCCTTCCATCTCATGATCACCGACACCGGCGACCAGGTGCTGGGACAGGAGCTGCCGGCCCTCGTCGAGGACGGCTGCAGCTCGTTCAAGATCTACATGACCTATGAGGGCATGGCGCTCGACGACCTGGCAGATCCTGGAGGTGCTTGCGACGCCGCGTCGCACCGGCGCGATGGTGATGATCCACGCCGAGAACGATCACTGCATCCACTGGCTGACCAAGCAGCTCGACGCGGCTCCGGCGACAGCTCGCTGGCCCAATATCCGAAGATGGCGCCGATGCCGGTGGAGCGCGAGGCGACGCACCGGGCGATCACCGCTGGCCGGAGATCGTCGACGTGCCCGATCCTGCTCGTGCATGTCTCCGCGCGCGAGGCGCTGGAGCAGATCAAGTGGGGCCGCGACCGCGGACTCGAAGGTCTACGGCGAGACCTGCCCGCCAATATCCTGTTCCTCGACGAAGAGACCACATCGCCCAGGCTGGGTGGGAGGGCGCCAAGTATCTGTGCGCGCCGCCGCCGCGCGACAAAGGCAACGCCGATGCACCTCTGGCACTGGCCTCGCCAACGGCCTGTTCCAGGTGCTGTCGTCCGACCATTGCTCTTTCAAGTTCGAGGTAGCGAAGGAAGGCAAGAAGGCGCACGGACCGCACCCGCATTTCCGCAAGGTGGCGCCGGGCGTGCCGGGCATCGAGACGCGGTTGCCGCTGATGTTTTCCGAGAGGCGTCGGCAAGGGCCGCATCGATCTCAATGCGCTTCCGTCGCGCTGACCGCGACCAACGCGGCGAAGATGTGCGGCCTCTATCCGCGCAAGGGCACGATCGCCGTCGGCGCCGATGCCGACATCGCCATCTGGGATCCGGAGCGCGGAGGTCACCATCCGCCACGACATCCTGCACGACAACATGGACTACACGCCCTATGAGGGCATGACCGGTGAAGGGTGGCCGATCGCCACCTTCTCGCGCGGTGAGGCGGTATGGCGCGACGGCAAGCCGGCTGGCAAGCCCGGCCGCGGCCGGTTCATCCCCTGCGAGCGGCCGGAGCTGCTGGGCGCGATCGGTGGAATAGCGATCCGTCGGCAGACCTGCATCAACCCGCCTGAGGTACCGCGGCCGACCACGCCCTCGCTCCCGACTCCGGACGGAGATCGTACCAGGCTCGGACTCTGCATCGGCCGCGGCCTCAGTGCGAGAGCCCGGCCGGACCGGCGCAGATCCGCATCGTCATGACGCCGGAGGTCGGGAACGGCCGGCGGTGGTGGCGCCGCTCGACGATGCCGCGGTCCGCCTGATCAACGCCGGTCTGTCCCGGCCTGACGTGTCGAGGGCCCCGATCCGGCCATGAGCGCCGCCTGGCATGACGCCTGTGGGACGCCGTCTGGGGACCGGCACCTGCGGATCGCGAAAGGGCCACGCCACAGACCCGCAAATCCGCTTCCGATCCTCGGCCGGCGGCGGGCTGTCCGCGCTCGCTTTATCTCCTGAAAGCGGCCGGGTCGATTTCATCCTACCATGTCGCCGCCTCGGACCGAAAAGCCGATGCGCACGAAACGGCATCCGAGCTTCGATCGCGGCGCAGGTGATGGAAGCGCGGGATCGCGGCTACGGCCCGGCCGCGCCGTTGGTCGATTTCAGCGCAGCTGCTGGAAGCGCGGCCGCCCGTTCGCCTTCATCGGAAAGCCCTGCGATGTCGGCGGCCGTGCGCAACCCGGCTGGCATAACGATCCGCGCGTCGATCGACTGGCTAATGCCGTGCTGGCGCTTCGTCTGCGGCGGCGCCTCGAGTTCCGTGCCGAAGACGCGCGACCTCGTGGAAGGCTTCGGCCTCGAGAGAAGGACGAGGTCGCGCTACTGCGCTATCGCGGCCTGGGCAATCCCGGGCTCACGCGCGTCGAGACCAAGGATGGGCGCGCGTTCTCGACGACCTACGACGAGCTCTGGAGGGACGAGGGCAAAGTGGATGTTGCAGTTCCGGTGCAAGATCTGTGCCGACGCCATCGGCGAGCTTGGCGGACATCGCGGTCTCGGACGTCTGGCCGGGCGGCTCGCCCAGCGGCGAGGACGCCGGGCTTCAACGGGTTCATCGCACGCACGCCGAAGGGACGCGCGCGCTGCTCGAGGAGGCCGAACGCGCCGGTGCGCTGGTGCTGACCGAAGACCGGGATTTCCGCTTCCTCGATAGCGTGCAACCCCATCAGGTGCGCAAGAAACGAGGCGCTCACCGCCCGGCTCGCCGCCATGCCGCGACGCGAGGGCCGCCCGGCGCCCTCCTGCACGCCAGGGCTGCGGTTGGAGGCGGCGGCCTGGCGCCCGACCGACGTCAGCTGGCGGCGGCAGGCCAGCTATGCGGGCATGCGCGATCGAAGCTCCCGAGCGCGGCGACGATCGCGAACATGCCGCCGCGCCGGAACGGCGACGAGGCACGAAGTGAGCTTTCGCCTCGCATCAGGCGCGCGATCACGAGCGTGCGAGATGACTCAGATCCTTTTTCGCTCACTATCTCTGAAGGGCGCGGCCGCCCTAGTCGCGCCCACAGCAGCAGCGCTCGCGGCAGAAGGCGCCGCATGAGAAGACCGAAGACGCTCCTGGCCGCGCTGGCGTCGCTCCGCATTCGCGTCACCCGGCATCGCCGGCGCGCCGACCGACTCAGCCCATCGAGGACCGCGATCGTTGACGCCATGAACGAAGGCGTTCGGCGCCCATCCCGGCTTCCGCGCCAATCACGCCAGGGGCGTAGTGGCGGAGGGCAGCTTCACGGCCGCTCCGGACGCGGCGGCGCTGGCGCAAGGCGATCCTGTTCAACGGCAGCAGATCCCGGTGACCGTGCGTTTCTCCGACGCACGGGATCCCCGACCTGCCGGACGGCGCAGGCCTGCCAATCCGCAGGCATGGCCATCAAGTACCATCTGCCCGACGGCAGTGACACCGACATGGTCATCAATTCCGCTCAAGTTCTTCCCGGTTTCCACCGGCGAGGATTTCCGCGACCTGCTGCTGGCGGTGTCGCAGCCACGCCCGATGCCGCCAAGCCCACCAAGCTGACGCGTTCCTGGCTAGCCACCCCAGCGCCCGCCGCCTTCGCCACCGTGACGCCACGCCGGACAGCTTCGCCGACGAGGAGTACTACGGCATCGACGCCTTCATCTTCGTCGACAAGGCGGGGAACCGACAGGCCGTGCGCGCTACCAGATGGTGCCCGAGCGCGTCGTGCATCTGCAGCCGGCGGACGCGGCGCGAAGATGCCGCCGAACTTCCTGATGGACGAGCTGCCGCAGCGGCTGAAGCAGGCGTCCCGTGACGTTCCACTCTGAAGGCGCAGCTCGCGCGCCCGGCGATACTCACGAAGGATCCGCGCACAGCCCTGGCCCGACGACCGCAAAGCTGGTGGATCTCGGCGTGCTTACACGATCGACAAGGCCGTGGCGGACAGCGCCGAGGCCCAGAAAGACGCGCTGCTGTTCCTGCCGGGCCAGCTCACCGACGGGATCGAGCAGTCCGACGATCCCCTGCTCGAGCGTGCGGCGGCGCCTGCGCGAGAATCATTCCTCGCGGCGCAGCCAGTAGACCGGGCAGCAAAGAAGGCCGGATCGAACGCGCCGATCCGGCCTTTCCGATTCGAGCTCGTCAGCGCGATTCTATCGATCGGGCTGCATCCTCGTCGCGACGACGGCCGCGTCCAGCAATTGCGGCACTGGGATCGCCCGCAGTTGGCGGCGCAGTTGCGAAAAGCAGTTGATGGGCCGCCTCGTTGGTAACGTCGAGCACGACGCTGCCGTCCGGGCCGCCCAGTTGGATCTTGACCTTATCAGTAGCGGTCGCCCGCACACGGTCGGCGGCGACATCAATTTCGAAAATCGCCGCGATTCACTTCTCCCTTGTTAACCGCAATTGCCGCAGCGGCTTTGGTCGGGAGTGTCCATCAGAGTCCCATGCAGTCAGGGTTAAGCCGGTAAACGCGGTTCAATGTCGCGGGCAGGCGGGCCTGGGCCACGAACAAACCCGGGCAGGGCAAGAGAAAGCCATCGAAACGCTGGAGTTTCAAGGGCTTTTTCAGTGTAGCGGGGTGGAAAAACGACGCCGGCGCTGACGATCGCTAGGACGCCCAGCGGCGCCCGCATTATGTATATCCAGCGCAAAGCACGGGATATCGTTGGTAACCGAGGCGACCGCTGATCAACCACCAGCGCCGGGAATTCACGATTCTCCGCGGCAGCACTGGGCTGTTGCCAACAGAACTATGCCACTATCAATAATAACAATACCGCGAGTAATAACGTCTGTTGAACATCTGTTGCATCTTGTTGCCGGCGACCATTCAAGGCGTAAGTTCATCTCGTACCAACCCCTTCTGCTGCACCTGCATGGTCGCCGCATGCTTCATGCACGGTACTGTTGCCAACCATCCAGCGGCCGATCACTAACGCTGCGCAGCTCCTTCTGCACCACGCTCGCTGAAGGCGAGAAGGCCCAAATAGCGGTGCCGTCGCGAGGCCCAAGCGCCATGCTGATGGCGACGGCGGTGCCGGCTGATACGATGATCACCGCGAGGCAATAGACGACGGTCAACAACGCAGCCAGACAAACGAGCGGGCGACCATGCCTCGTTGAATGTAGTAGGACACCGATACCGCGGCGAAGATGTAGGGCGTCAGCACGAGAAGAACGGAGATATCGGCCAGGACCATGAAGGCCTCACCCGCCGTTGGGGACAGGGTGAAGAACACGATTACAGTCATGAAGACGGCGACGATGCGCGAGACCGCGGACCGGCACGCCGCGCAGATCCGTGTGCGCAAAGAAGCGCGGAAACAACCCGTCGCGGGCCGTCGCCAACGCCGTTTCGGCATTGATCAGCGTCCATCCTCAAGGCAGCCCGATGCCTTCATGATGGCGCAGACCGTGATCAGAACCGCGCCGAGCGGGGCCAACTAGCACGCATTGCAGCGTCGGCGAACGGTGCTCGAGCGAATGCCAAGCTCGTTGTTCGGGATGAATGCCCATGATTTGCCGTCGTGCTGAGGACGTAGACAATGGCGGCGATCAGGACACCCAGGAGCGTCGCGCGCGGGCCGCGTTGCGTTCTGGATTCTCGACGACGCCGGCGGCCACCGACGCGCTCTCCACCCCCATGAAGGCCCAGAACATGATGGACACCGCCGGGGAAATCGCGTGTACCTCGCCAATGCCAGCCGGGTTCCAGCCCGACCGGAACAGCTGTGGATCGAAGAAGAACCACCCTCCGATACCGACGAGCGCGATCGGCCCAACCCCGAGCAGAGTAGTCGAGGTCTCGAACCTGGTCCGAGCCAGTGGCCCGATCATGTTCAGACGACGGCCGATAGCCAGATCATCAGAACCGTGCTGCAGGCGCCAAGATGAGGGTTTCTCAATGCCGGCACGAAGACGGTCAGGTAGCCAGTGATCGAGGTCGCGATTGCGATGTTGGCGATGACGTTGGAGAACCAGTACAGCAGGTTGCACTGAAAGCCTCGAAATCGCCCAGGCTCTCGCGAGCATAGGCGTAGGGCCCGCCGGCCTTCGGCTGGATTTGGCCGAGCCGCGCAAACAGGTAGCCCATGATGAACGCGCCCGGCACCGTGACGAGCCAGCCCAGCGTCGCGATGCCGCCGATGCTGGCCATGATCGTCGGCATCGCTGAAGATGCCGGCGCCGATCATGTTGCCGGCAACGAGCATCGTCGCCGGAAACAGTCCGATTTTTCGCGTATGGATCGTCATGGACCACCGTCACTCATCGGGCGTTCTTACTCGGAAGCCGACTGCGCCAGGATTTGCGCCTGAATGGCGGGCGCCTGCTCTCCGAAATATTTCACCAGAGGCGCGGTAAATTCCCGCGTGGCGTAGAATGGGACAGGGCGCGATCGGCCAGGAGCCGCAGATCGGCTTCGCCCGCTATCCGCGATGCCGTAGGGCTCGCGGGTCAACAAGCGGTTTCCGACGATCAGTTCGGACGGGTTGCGTGCCGCGCCCAGCAGACCGATAAAGCAGACCCGGTCGCCAACGTAGGCATCGATCCGTCGAGCCTCGAGTGCCGCCAGTCCCCCGCGTCGTCTCGAAGCCGATGATCTCGGCGCCATACCCCTCCTCGCGCTCTCCGACGAAGAATGGCCTCGGTCGTCGTCGCAGCGCGGACACCGACGCAGCTGGTCGCGAACCGGACGGACGCAGTTCGGGCGAGCGCGGCGGACTGATCGTGCGTTCGCCAGAACAGCTCCGCAGGTCGCGCGGCGAGTCGGTGCGCAACAGCCCGCTTGCTCCTGTGTCAGGAAGATCGGCTGCGAAAAGTCCACGGTTTCGCGCCTGCCGAGCGTGACCGTGATGGCGCCGCACCAGAGGTCTATCCGATCCGCCGCAATAGCCGCAAACGCATCGGCCAACGTCGTCGACATAGGTCGGCTTTATGTCGCCGATTCTGTGGCCGATCTCCTCGACCACCTTTGCGCAGACATCGATCGCGTATCCAACGGGCGCGCTGCCCTATCGCTGCTGGATGCAAACGGCGCCTGATCGGCGATGAAGCCGATCGTACCGTCTTGTTGCCGCAATCCGGTCCAGTGTCTGCGCCGCCGCAACATCCGGACAGCGCAGCACGGCGAGGCCACGACCAGGGCGACGAGACGCATCATGAACTGTCCGCCGATCAGAGCGCGATAGCCGTGCCGATGCCGAAGCCGATCCCTTGGTAGTCAGGGCCTGCGGCGTCGTTGCTCTTGTAACGGGAATACTCGAGCAGGCCGTCCACCGGTGATGCCGGGGCCAAGAGCATATGAAGCGGTAAGCGCGATGTCGTCGTGGACGGCATTGAATGGGCCGACGCCGTTGAAACCGACAGCTTTTTCGTAGTCGCCGCGCGTCCAGCCGAGGCCCGACGGTCCAGGCATCCCACCCATAGGTGACGCCGGCGCCAAACACCAACTGATCGGCGTTGTCTTCGCCGAAATTCTGCCTGTACTCCGGTCGCTGCGCCGATCGTGAACCCGGCAAATCCCACCTGAAATAGGCGTTCCGGTCCTGAGCCTCGTCGGCCGAACTGCTTCTCCTTAGTCAAAGCTGAAGGTATGGGCGCCGCCGACCGTGAGGTTCACGCCGTTGAAGTCATGGGTGAGACGCCGGCCATGGAGAGGTTCTCGGAGTTCTGTCCAGCATTGGTCTTGCTGCGTGTGCCGAACCCGTCGAGCGTATTCCGCGTGTCCTCGGTCTGGTCCGGCGTGAACGAAAGCGCGAACTGGAATCCGGAGAACACTGGGGCTGAAATACACCAATTGGGTGCTATAGCTGTCGATGCCGTAGCAGGTGCCCGTTGTGGTCGCGCCGTAGCCCGCAATGCCTGCGTTCGAGAAGTTGAAGCCGTAGACGGCCGCGCTGTCAGCGCCGAAGATCTTCAGGCGCTCGGCACGGTGTGCAGCATCGCCGCCAGCGCGCCGTCCTGGTCGCCAAACTGCACCTTGCCGAAACCGCCGCTGAAGTAGGCGTAGACCTTCCTGATCTGGTCCTCCTGCGTCTGCCCCCGCAGCTCCACGTAGGCGCCGACGGTGAGCCCGTTGTCAGGACCGACTTCGCCGCTGAAGGAGACGCCGACGTTCTGCTTGAAGGCGTAGTCCCGGCACGCTGCTGTCGGCAGCGCCGGACGACTGGCTAAAGTCCTCGCCGGCGATGCACGCCGGCGGCGGCAGTGATACCAGCCGCCGATCGCTGGACTGTGACGCCATCGGCAGCTCCGGCGTTGGCAGCCGCAAGACCGAAGACCATCAGCGCCGTCGAGCCGAGAAGAGCTGCCTCATGTTCCCCTCCACCGTTCATCGGGCGGCAGGTGCTAACCTCCGCCGCCGGCAATCTGCACCGCCCTGTCGAGGATTCAGCTCATTCCGGCAGTGCGCTGGGCCCGAAGATGGCTGCGCTATCGTCCGGCTCGCCGAACCACTTCACATACATCCTTGGAGATCCGCCGGACCTGAAGAGGCTTGCTCGGGCTGCGATCCACGACGAGGCGAAAGTCCTCGTCGTCCGCGCGCAACGCGAGCGCCAGAAGCTCGTACGTGAAGAGACGATCGAGCACCGTCAGATCGCCGGCCGAAGGACCAACTTCGCTGCGTCATACAAGATGGGGCGGTCGCCGAAGAAAACGTCGGAACTGCGGTCGAGCACGCGCTGGATGCCCGCCTGGTAGCTGTCCACGGGGGCCACCGTGGCGTCGATATGGAACTTTGTCCATCCGGTCGGTCAGCCAGCTGCGCGCTCGTCGTGCCCGTGACGACAGAGAACGTCTTCTTCTCAGGATCCGCGCGGGAGACCGCGCGCCAGACCGCACCCGATGACGACCGGCCCGCCAGCACCTCGCGCAGCTGGACGGGAGCGTCTGCCCGGAAGAATCGCCCCGATCCCGCTCGGAAAGATGGGGATCGAGAACGAGACGTCCTTCCTCCTTGTCAACGTCGCGGTGTCCGCTCCGCACAACAGGTCGACCTTGCCCTGCTGCACGGCCTGGAAGCGACCTTCGAGCGTGACGGGAACCCACTCGACAGTCGGAAGGCAGTCCGAGTTCGGTCTTGACGTCGTCGGCGATCTTCTCGCACAACGCGATGGAGTAGCCGGCGGCCTTGCCCGACTCGTCCTTGTAGCGAAAACGGCCGCGCGTCGTCCCGGTACCCGAGCTCGATCTTTGCCCGCCTGGCGGATTCGATCCAGCGTGCCGGCCGCCGCCGCAGGCGCTGCATCGGCAGCGCAACGACGGTCGCCAGCACTGCGATGCCGAGCGTCGCGATGAGACACCGCGATGGCGGCTGGAGCTTTCCGATTGTGCAGACTGTCCATATTCTCTCTCCTCTCGACGAGTACGGTCCGCACGCGGCTCAGGCGCGGGCATGCCGGCTTTGCCGCTGAATCGGGGCGCAATGAAGCCCCAGATCACGAAGCCAAGTGCCATCACGATCGTGCCGCCAAGCACCGCATCCTTGCCGGAGGCGTAGATGGCATAGGTGCTGCTGTAAAGCATCGCCACGAGCGCAATCACGACGGTGGTCGATACTTGCCCTCGGGGACGCCGCGCTCCTTCATCATCACCATCAGGGCGGAGAGCGCGATGATGTAGGGGTATGACGTTCGTAACGACGGCGAGATTCCACGGGACGCTGAACTGTTCGCTGAGCGAGGGTGAGATCGTCGACAAGGCCAGGAGGACTGAACGACCCCATGACGATCATGCCCGTGATCGGCGCACCCATGCTGTTCACCTTCGCAGAAGAAGGACGGGAACATGCGGTCATCCGACGCGGACTTCGCGGTCTGCGCGATCGTGAACTGCCAGCCGAGCAGCGAGCCGAGGAGCAGGCCATCACGGCCAGCGCCATGATGATATTGCCGATCAGCGGATTGAACATATGGACGTAGGCGAGGGCGAAGGGACCGGTCGACGCTGCCAAGTTCGGCGTTCGGCACGATGCCCTGGATCACGGTCGTGGAGAGGACGTAGATGACCGCGGCGCCGAGGGTGCCAAGCAAGCAGGCAAGGGCACATTTCGTTTTGGATTCTCCACAGCATCGGAGTTCTGAGCGGCGGATTCCATACCCAGAAACGCCCAGAGCGTGAGCGCAGATGCTCGAACCCATGCCCTCTCCCAAGCTGAGTCCGTTCGGATTCCAGGCCGCATTGAACGTCTCGCTGCTGAACCAGAGCCAGCCGATGATCGAGGCCCGCCACGGGGATGATGACTCCCCACACCGTTATCGAGCCGATCTTCCCTGTGACGCTGGGACCGCCGAAGTTCGCGACCGTGGTCAGCCAGAGCAGCGCGATGACGCCGATGCAGGTGGAGATCGGTGTCGAAGAGAGCAAGGGAAAGAACGATGAGAGATATCCCAAGGCGGAGATGGCGATGGCCACGTTCCCGATCGCCAGGGAGATGAAGTAGAGAAGAAGACGATGAAGAAGCCCGACTTGCCGTAGGCGTCCTCCGCGTAGGCCGACATGCCGCCGGAGCGCTGATTGAAGACGCCGGCCTGCAGCAAACCCATAGGCGATGGCCATTGAGCCCACCGCGGTCACGATCCACGACAGCAGCGAGATCGCGCCAACCTGCGCCATGTTCGTCGGCAGCATGATGATGCCGGAGCCCATCATGTTGACGGCGACGATGAAGGTCAGCTGCCATCAGACTCATGCGCTTCTTTTCTTGCATGACGCCCCTCCCACTTTCTCTGTCGCGACGCTCATGGCTGCACCTCGTAAAGTGTAGAGCCTACCGCTCCCATCGACCCGATCCGGGAAGGTACCCTGCGTTTGGTAGCTGAAGCCCGAGACCGCGGATACGCGCGCCTCTGCGCTTGCATGATGCCCCCTCCCGCTTTCTTTGTCGCGGCGCTCATTCGCGCACACGTAGGTGTGGAACTTGATGCGACCGTCCACGCGTTCCTGGAACACGCCCTGCACTTCGTAGTTGAAGCCCGGGAATCGGTTGAATGACTCCTGGAAGGCAAGGAAGTAGTCGAGCATCGGCTGCGCCTTGCTGTCCACCGCTCGCCGGGGACGACGACGCCGATGCCCGGGCGGGTAGATCAGGGCGAGCGTCGCGGAGATGCGGCCCTTGATGCTCCTCCAGCGGCACATAGTCCACGTCGTTCGCGACCAAGCCTCGCTAGGCGTCCTTCGGGGACATCGCGAGTTCCAGGAAAACTCGACGCGCGGAAGCACCGCCGCTGCAGTCCTTGACGTTCGCCTCGCGATAGAAGTCGTGCATCTCGTTGCAGACCTGTCGCAGGGTGTAGCCCGCGTAGCGCTTCGCTGTGCGCCGCATAGAGCGTCGGCAGGACCTCGTGCAAGGCCGCATCGCGATCCCACAGGTTCTTGAATTTGACAAGCCTGCGCGATCAGCGTGTTCGAGCTTGCTCTCGTCCTCCGCCGGCGTCATCAGGAAGAGGATGCTGTTCAGATCGCACTTCTCCGGCACGACGCGCTGCTCGCGCAGGTAGTTGGCGACCACCGTGGCGGGCACGCCGAAGTTCAGGTATTCGCCCGTCTTGCGATCGATCCCGGGCGTCAGCAGCGCCAGCTTGTTGGGATCCACCATCGCGTAGCCGTCGGCATAGCCCGCAGTATCCGTGCCACTTGCTCTTCGGGATGGAAGTTCCAGCACTGCTGCTCGCGCTTGATGACGTCCGTGGGCAGATCCTCCCAGGGCAGTGTCGGTGACGTATCCGGCGAACTTGGAGCCGCGGATCGTCACCACGTCGGGCACGAACGGGTCGAAGAACCACTTCTCCTCGTCGCTCCGACCGGTCTTCGCGTAGTGCCGGCCGAACTCGCGCAGCTTCTTGCGGGCCTCGATGCCGAGCTCGATGCACCGGTCCCACAGCATCTCGCCGGCCTTGCCCTCGTGGATCTTGGCGTTCACGTCGAGCGAGGCGAACAGCGGGTAGAAGGGCGACGTCGACGCGTTCATCAGGAACGACTCGTTGAAGCGCTTGTGCTCGATGAAGCGCCGCTGGCCGCGTGATGTGCTCGTCGCGCTTGTGGATCTGGGACGCCTGCGAGAAGCCGGCGCCCTGCTTGTGGACGGACTGGGTGGAGAACAGCCCGGGCATCTCCGGCCCGAGCTTCTCGAGCGCGCATCGGGCTGTGGTCCTCGAACAGCGGATGGAAGGCGTTGTAGCCGATCCAGGCCTCGTCCCACAGCACGTAGTCGCACAGGTGCCCGATCTTCTCGAGCACCTTGCGCACGTTGTAGATCGTGCCGTCATAGGTCGCGAGCTGGATGCACGCCGAGCCGGAACGGGCGCTCCGCCTTGTGCCGCTGCTGGTCCTTCACCAGCGGGTTCGCTGCGGATCTGCTCGCGCAGATATTTCTCGTCCCAGGCGTCCCAGTCGACCGCGCCGATCATGCCGAAGGCATTGCGCGCGGTCGGCAGGAAGATCGGGATCGCGCCGGCCTGGACCAGGGCGCCCTGGTGGAGAGACTTGTGGTTGTTGCGGTCGAAGAGGACCAGGTCGCCGCGCCGCAGCACCGCGTTCGTGACCACCTTGTTGGACGTGCTCGTGCCGTTCAGCACGAAGTAGGTCTTGTCGGCGCCGAACACCTGACGCGGCGTGACGTCTGCGCCGTCGCGCGGCGGCGCCCTCGTGGATGAGCAGATCGCCGAGGTCCACGTCGGCGTTGCACAGGTCGTTGCGGAAGATGCTCTCGCCGAAGTGCTTGAAGAAGAGCTGGCCGGCAGGCGATTTGCGGTAGAACTGGCCGCCCTGGTGGCCCGGGCAGTCGAAGGCGATGTTGGCCTCGGCGTCGTAGGCCACGAGCCCGCCGAAGAAGGCGGCAGCAGGCTCATGCCGTATTCGACGATGCTGGCGACGACCTGCTTGGCGTAGAAGGCCGGCGTCTGCTGGCCGAGATAGATGTAGCCCTCGACCTCGCCGGTGAGTCCCAGCGTCGCCAGTGTCGGAGATCGGTGCGAGTCCGCGAGCGCCCAGAGCGGCGTCTGGAAGCCGATGCCGCGAACCGGCGCGCGCCAGCCTGCGGGCCTGCTCGAGGCGGTCGCCGTCGATCGAGCGCGATGTAGGCGCCGACATCGAGCGTCCTCGGATACGTCTCGATCGAAGCTGCCGGTCACCTCGATCTGCGAAGTTCTCCGCGGCGATATGGTCCAGAAGCTCGCTTGGTCTGCGGATCTTCCGCCGTCGACGATCGCGACCACCTTGAGCAGCTTGTGGAAGGGATCCGGGATCGTGGGTGCCTTCACTCGAGCGCGGGATCATCGGTCCAGCTCCCTGCGCGACGCAGTCCACCAGGTAGCGCCTGCCGCCGGCGCGCGGGCTCGAAGCGCAGACCGTGAATATCGGTTTCGAAGCCCGGGAACTTCTGGTCGAAATCGCGCGCGTACAGGAGGTAGTCGTGGATCGACTTGGTCGCGCGCGTGAGGCGCTCGCCGGGCATGATCACGGGAATGCCGGGCGGATACGGGACCACCATCACGGCCAAGCGTGCGGCCCATGAGCTGGTCGATCTCCACGCTCTCCACGCGCTCCGCGCACGAGGCAGCTCGTAGGCATCGGCGGGCCGCATCGCCATCTCCGGCAGCGTCGTGTACATGTCCTTCTGCGCCTTGGGCAGATTGTCCTCGCGGTATACCTGGTGCATCTGCTCGCAGAGGTCCTTGAGCCCCATCTTCGCGTAGGCCTCGGATGCGCGCTCGCCACGTAGCGCCGGCAGCACGCGCTGAGCGGCGCGTTGGCGTCGTACAGATCCTTGAAGTTGAGCAGCTCGGTGACGAGCGTGCTCCATTTGCCCTTGGTGATGCCCATCGAGAACAGCACGAGGAAGGAGTAGAGGCCGGTCTTCTCGATCTCGATGCGCCGGGCTGACAGGAACTTCACCACGACGGCGGCGGGAATGCCGAGTTTCTGCATGCTGCCGTCGGCCGACAAGTCCGGGCGTGAGGATCGTGACCTTGATCGGGTCGACCAGGACGTGGTTCTCGGCCAGACCCTCGAACCCGTGCCACTTGTCGCCGGGCTTCAGCACCCAGCGCGCGCGTCTCGTCGGCCGGCTGCTCGGCCATCGCCTCGGGCTGCCAGACGTCGAACCACCAGGAGCCCTTCGAGCTGCTTCTTCACTGGCGGTCATGGCGCGGCGGAAGCTCGAGCGCCTCGTCGATCGTCTCCTGCACGAGCGACCGGCCGGCCGGCTGCTCCATCATCGCCGCGGCGACGTCGCAGGACGCGATGATGCCGTATTGCGGCGAGGTCGAGGTGTGCATCATGAACGCACTCGTTGAAGCGCGGCATGTCGAGCCGCCGCTTCTCGCCGTGCTGGACGTGGATCATCGAGGCCTGCGACAGGGCGGCCAGGAGCTTGTGCGTGGACTGCGTGGCGAAGGTGATGGCGTGCGGCGAGCGCGCCGGGCTTGCTCGGACGAGATGGCGTGATAGCCGTCGTAGAACTCGTGGAAGTTGGCATAGGCGTACCAGGCCTCGTCGAAATGCAGCACTTCGACGGTGTCGCCGAGGCTTTGCTTGATGGCGTCGACGTTGTAGCAGAGGCCGTCGTAGGTGGAGTTGGTCATCACCATCAGACGGACCTTGCCGCTTCGTCTCCTTCGCGAACGGGCTTGCCGGCGATCTTCTGGCGGATCGACTCAGGCGTGAACTGGTCGCGCGAGATCGGTCCGATGATCCCAGACCATTGCGCGACGGCACGAGGTAGATCGGCGTCGCGCCGGTCATGATCAGCGAGTGCAGGATCGACTTGTGGCAGTTGCGGTCGCACAGCACGAGGTCGCCCGCGACCAACCGTGCCGTGCCAGACGATCTTGTTCGCGGTCGAGGTGCCGCCGACCACGAACAGCGTCTCGTCCGCGCCGAAGATCCGCGCCGCGTTGCGCTCGCCTGCGGCGATCGGCCCGGTGTGATCGAGCAGCGAGCCCGAGCTGCCCCACCGATACCGAGATGTCGGAGCGCAGCGTGTTTTCGCCGAAGAACTCGTAGAAGAGCTGTCCGACCGGGCTCTTGCGGAACGCGACGCCGCCGCCGTGCCCGGGCGTGTGCCAGGAGTAGCTGGCGTGCAGCGTGTAGTCCATCGAGCGCCTTGAACATCGGCGGCGGCAGGCGCTCGAGGTAAAGCTCCGCCGCGCGGGCGATGGCGCGGGCCAGGAACTCGGCGGAATCCTCGAACAGCCGCATGAAGGCGTTTGCGTGCTTCAGCACGCTCGCCGGAACCATCTCCGCGGTGCGCTCGTCGCCGAACAGGAAGATCGGCAGCCGATCGTTGCGGCGGCGCTTGGCGACCAGCACCTCCTCGAGCACCTGCCCATTGCTGTCGGCGTCGCCTCCGTGCCGTCGACGCGAGATCAGCCAGCACGATTCGTTGTTGAAGACGTTGACCAGCCGCCGCGCGTCCTGCGTAGCTGACGCCGGCCACGACGCGATATCCTTCCTTCTCGATCGCGGCGGCGAGCTGACGCATGCCGCGCCCGGCGGCGCGCTTGCCTTCGTAGTCTTCGTCGATGATGGCGATCGGGAAACGCCTGCATAAGCTCCATGAATGCCTCCCGTGGTCGGGACGCGCTGTGCAAAGGCGAAGCCCTCAAGGCCTCTTGAGGCGCCGTCGATGGAAGAATATGCGCCCGGAGCAAGCATAAGACAGGCCGCCGCGACCATCGCCCATCTGCCGGGCGGAGTACCTGCCTCGCTCCCGACATCAACCGTGCCCAGCCGCTGTATTCGTCTGGGCCTAGTCGCCGCGACGCCCATCCAGTGAGCAGGCTCGATCTTGAGCCCATAAGCAAGACGTGAACCCAGCCGCCCGCAAAGAAGGTATTGTTGCAGTAACGTCAGCGGCTGCCGCAGCTTCGCTCAAGCTGAATCTTCAAGAGACCCACCATATGAGGGACCGCTTGCAGGCACTACTCCGGCGGCAGTTGGTGTCGAGCGCTGGCCACTTCAGCGCAGTTCCCGCCCCAGGTGGTGGCCACCGCGCCGGCATTCGCGTGGCGATTCCGCGCGTGCCGCTGCCGTTCGGCCGGCACACAACGTTCCCCAGTGCCGGCGCACTTCGTTTGCGCCTGCACACTCACCCACTCGCCGCAGGGGGCCCTCTGGAACGGACTCTGCCTGTTCGGGCTACCATCTTAGGAACACGCCACTGCCGGGCATGCCGCCGGGATAGCTCGAGTATGCTTCGGCACACGGAGCTGGCAGCCAAGCTGGTTGCAGCTCCTTGATGTAGGAAGGCGTGGCCCCTTTCGCGAAGCTCCCGAGCGAATCCGCCCAATCCGGCTCCTGCGCGCCAGCTGATCCGCCTTACCGCCGTGTCGTTGCGGTAGCTCGGCGCGGAAAGGTAATCACCTGAAGTTCGTGGCTACCCTGCTCGGCTGCTCGGCGCACGGCGGCGTTGACGCTCGTTCTCGCACCTCGGGATGGAGATCCCGATCAAGAAACTGCCTCGCGCAGGCTTTTTGTTCTTCCTCCTGTTTCTTCGCCTCGTTTGAGATAATTCTTGAGCCTTCGCCATGTCGGCGTCACTGCTGATCCTCTTGAGATCATCAGGTCGCATTAGGGTCGGCCATTGCGTCACCCTACAGGATGATTTCTAAAGGGCGAACCTGTCTGGGCACCTCATCAGGACGCGAGACCTCCGCCATGTCAAATCGGCACTCGCGTCAAGCGACCGAATTCCGGCCGGCGGACCACATTGCCGTGGAGATCACGGAATAGTGTAATGAAGCGCCGGCCAAAACATGATGCCTCCGGGAGTCCTGTCGCACTGAGGTGTCGGAAATGCCTGCGATCTCCCGAATTCGCTCCGCAGTGTCACGGGCCCACCGCCGCTGATGCCTTCGAAGCGCTTGTGTTCCGCCGGTCAATGTGAACTGGCCATCGCAACCGACAAGGCGGATACCGGTGCACGTGAGACGTCACCGGAAAATCTGCGCGCCGTCGTTCGCGGTAATCGTGCAGCGCCCGGTCCCGTTTTGCGATCCGTCCTCCACGTCGATTCTGACCATGGCCGGGCAGGCGAGCCGGCCCGATCTCCAGCGGGCCTTTTTCCGTCTCCACATAGACCGTGCCTGACAACGCACCGACGAAGGTCAGTTCTTTGGCCCCCGTCGCGAACAGCTGCCCGCTGCCCTGCCAGGCCGCGAAGGCTTTGATCGTCGCGTCCTCCCCGGCCAAGGCGGGGCAAAGGAAAGCGAGGACGATACCCAACCCTGCGAGGGCATCCGATGATCGGCTGCACCACGAGGCTCGTCATCCAGACTCCCTTCTCCATCACCCCAGGCCATCCAACGGGTCGCGCGGCATAGGTCCGGTATTCAGTCAAACTTGATGCGGACGGCGTCGGCGCCGAGGGAGAGTGCCAGGCCTTCGCGGTCGGCGCTGAGCTGCAGAACCACGCCCTTGGTATTCTGCAGCCAAAGTTCGCCGGTGCTCTTGGTTCCGATCGCGAGGCCATAGCGGGCCTGACCGTAGGTGCCGGCAAAATCGTTTCGATCCTTCAGATTGTAGACCGTGCCGGTCCCTGTGATCTTGGAGACGCCGAAGCCGCCGATACCGAGCCCGCCGATGGTGAAATTCGTAGCTCTTTGCCGCCGAACTTCAACGTGCCGCCGCCGAGATTGCCGCTGCCGATGAAGGCGATCTGGACCTGCTCGACGGTGAAGGTGCCAGACTTCTTCAGATCATCGGCGGACGCCGGACTGGCGGCCAGGCACCAAGTTGCAAAAACCGACCGCGACAAGGCGAAGAACGGCAGCTGGCCGAGCGCCCCGCCGGCGCTGACCTGTTCGCTCGTCGTGGGCTTCGAAGCCTCGCGAGTCGGCGTGCGCTTAGATGGAGTTCGCATCCCCTACTCCTTCACCTCGGCCCAGCCGCTGTCGGGATCATAGTCCTGGATGGCCGCGGCGCCCACTTCGGTCTTTTTCGCCGAGATCCTTCTGATAGACCTTCCCGTTCTGATTGACGATGAACGTCATGATCTCGAATTGGCGATAATCCGCCGGCCAGGCGACCATCGCGAAGCCGGCGATCATATTGCCGTTGATGACATAGTCGTAACGGCCGCCGGGCGCGTTCTCGCCTTGCCGTGTGACGATGCGGTAGTAGTATCCCATGAAGGGATCGCCGGATCTCGCGATCAGAAAGATACGCTGCCTTCTCCGCGAAGAACGGGCCGAAGGGGCTCGCTCTCATCGGTCGATCCGGCAGGCAGCTCCCAATAGAGGCCGTCCCTTCTTGCCGGGCGTGCTGTTGATTTTTCTGCGCGTACTCGAGAACGCCATCGCCATCGCGGTCTTCACCGGCATATTGAACCTGGGCGTCGACATAAGCGCGCAGATTGCTGATCGTAGCCAGCTCATTGGCGCCGATCCGACGGGCGAGAATCTCATCGGCGCCGGCCCCCACGTCGAAATACCAGCCCTTGTCACCCTTCACGATGGGAATGGGCATGGGCCGAAGCAGCCTTGCCAACCACCATGACTCGCGTCTTTCTCGTCGTCGGCGCGCAGCTGAAGCGCCTCCTTGGCTCCATCGACGATAAGGCGTCGGTTCTCGCTTTCCTGCGCATGATCCGGATTTTCGAGTTGGTCGCGGAATTGGTCGCCGAGAACAGTCCAGATGGCGTTCATATACGTCGCTCGCCGCCGCGTCCAGAAGGGCCTTTGCCGCTTCCTCCGGAGTCGCAAAGGTCTGCGGGTCTGTCGCCAGCGCCGGCACCGGCATCAGCAGGATGACTGGCGCTGATCAATGCTAATGCAAGCCCCACAACCTCGAATGCGCGTCCATTTCGCCGCCTGTGTCGGGATCATGACAGGGAGTCTCCTTATCTCATTCATCGTAACGTTCATCTGCGACGACCACCGCCACCGCCGCCGCCGCCGCGGCTCGGTGGGGGCCGGCCCGAGGACTTGAAGCTGCTGCCACCGCGATTGCTCTGCCGCGTGGCGTTCGAGCCGCCGCCGCCATAGCCGCCGAAGGCGCCGGAATTCTGCCTGGATCGATTTTGGTCTCGAGATTTGTCCCCCACCGGACTGCCTCGACTTGCTGTTCTGCAGGCTCTGCTTGCTCTTGTTGCCGCGCTTGCTGGCGTCGCGGCCGGACTGGTAGTTGCCCATACTAGAGCCGTTGCCTCTCTTCGACTGCATGTCGCCGGCGCGCTGCTTTTGACCCGTGCCGCCGGTCCTGCCCGTTTGTTTCCGCCTTCGCTCCCGTTCCCCTGTTCCCCGCGGGCAACGTTCCTGCGGTATTTCGGCCCGCACGCTGCCGTCCGGCGGCCCCTTGGTTTGGCGGGCCTTATTGCCATTCCACTTCATCTTGTCGCTGCCGTTCCCCGTTGCCGATCGCCATTGAAACGATCGCCGTTGCCGATATTCACGTCATTGCCGATATTGATATTGTTGTTACCGCCGCAGCAGCCGCTGCCGTAGTTGATGTCGATGTCGCCGCCGCCCCAGTTGAAACCGTAGGCGAAGGCGGCGCCGACGAACGCGCCGGCAAAAAAGGTGGCGCCCGGCGAGTAGTAATACGGATACGGTGCCGCATAGTAGGGCGGTGGGTAGGCTGCGCGTAGTTCTTGAACGTAGACGACCTGCGGGTCATAGCTCGGCACATAAATATACTCGGGATCGGACGACTTGATGATAATGGTCTCCTTCTCCTGAACGACGGTCTGCTTGTCGTCAGATTTCAGGTAGCCGCCGGCATAAGTTTCCGATCGACCTGCTGGATCATATCCATGATGTCTTTCTGCTGGTCGATGACGGCATTGCCCAGATCCTCGGTCCATTGCAGATCGTCGTTCATCTTCGAAACAACTTCAGGATAGTTGAGCAGCGCCAGGACCGACGGATCCCAGTTGGCATCGGGCTGCAGCTTTTGGTCCGCTTTGCGCTTGTCCAGGTACCGCTGCGCCTGCACGATCTGCAATGGATTGGTCGAGGCCGGCAGGACCACGGCCAAGAGTTCGTCGGGATAAAGGGCTATCGGCGCCACCAGCTTGCGCAGTTCTTCGGGGCCGGAGCGTGCGCTGCGGGCGCCGCTCGCGGCTTCCTGGGAGCTGAACCTTCCTGTGCCCGCGCCGGCGTAGCATCGCCTGAGGCAGCAGCCGCCCATCCCATGATGCCGCATAGGGAGAAGTCGGACGAGGAAGAGTTTGTGTCGCCCATGCTTTCCGAACTTCATAGCACACCTGAACAGCGAAACAATCGAGCGCGCCTCCCAAGCGTGTCCAGCTAGCCCGGTCTCCGTCAAGAGGGAAGTACGTCGGCGTTACTTACGGTATGCTACGCTACCCTCACACAGCATCAGCGGAAAGTCGGTCGGGGGCGCTGACTTCCGCTAACGCGCCTGCAAAAAGCCGGTGTCTCGCAGGAAGTTGGAGCGGCAACACATCGCTTCGTCGCTCGTGGCCGGAGTGGGCGCGACTCCTGGGCATCTTGGGGAGCGCCCAGTGACCGATACCGCGAGTCGGGACGCTAAACGGATCGCTGTCGCGCCTCTACCCTAGCTTCGCCGATCGTGCTTCGTCTGTCTCCAATAGTTCAGGATCGAGACCTGGATCGGCCGACCCTAGGCAGTAGTCCACGGCGACGTGACGGCCGAGAATCGAAGCGTTAGTTACGGTAATGTACGCCCCTGGGCTGCGATTGGGTTGCACCGGATCCTCGATCGAAGCGGGCATAGAGCACCAAGGGTCTTTGCCTCAAAACAACAGTGGCCTGGGTGTTCTTGAACGAGCCTCACGACGCTCGATCAGCGACACTGTCGCTTACCTTCAAGCCGGCCTTGCGCAGGCCTTCGACAACAGCATGAATGAGATCAGGGTGCACGTTGTGCTTCCCTCAAGTCTGCGATCGCATTCTCGCCATACGCGGGATCGATCTTGAGGACCTCTTTGACCTCGGCATCGGCCTGTTTCATCTGCCCAAGCTGAGCGTGGGCCATTGCCAGTATCACGTGATAGTGGATGACGCTCGGAATATTCGCCTTTTCTATCTCGGCGAGGGCCTCCTTATAGCGTCCGTCCAGATAGAATCGGAGAGACGTCACGATGCGATAGAGGCCGGGCTGGTCCGGGATTCCTTGCAAACGCCTCCTGGACAAGTGGCATTCCGCGTTCCCAGTTGCCGGCCAAGCAGAGGCGCCCACCGAGATCGGCCATGATCTCGGAATCATTTGATTCAACGGCGAGCCCCTGCTCGGCCGCCGCAAAGCTGCGATCGACGTCATTCATGAGCCAATATACGAGGTGTAGCGCCTTGTAAACCCTGAACCGAATCCGGCGCGAGCTCGATCGAATGACGCGCCAACTCGAGTGCCTTCGGCAGTGGATCGAAGGCAACCCCATGAGAGTTAAACCCGTAGCGGGGGATATTGGCATAAACCATTGCGAGGGCGGAGTATGCTTCCGAGTAGTCCGGGTCTTGAGTCACCGCTTTTCCAGGCAACTCTGCACCGGTCGCATGCAGCGGCAGCGAAAGGCTCCGCCAGTAGTTGTAGAACTCCAGCATGCATTGATAGGACGTGAAGAACTGCTGGGAGTGTTCCTTCAATCTCCTTCGATTTCTCACGAAAAATGATGCCGTAGGGCTGGGCCAGAGCCTGCACGACCTGGTTGGCAATGATCTCACGAGCTTCTGAAAGATACCGCCAACCGTAGGCTCACGCTCGATTACGTCCGACCATACGTACCTGCCCGTCTCTTGCGTTGCGGAGTGTTACCGCGGCGCGAAAGCGCGATTGTCTGAGACCATGACGCCGCCGGTGAGCACGAAGTCGACCGGCAACCCGGCAGCCGATCCTGGCAAATCCCCGCTTCCCTCATAGCGAAAGCTGGTAGCCGGTCCGAAGACGAACAAATCATCAAATCGAGTAAGCCCGATTATGACCTCCCGTGTGAAGCCGCGGACGAGAGCGGAATCGATTGCATCACTATCGTCGTTCTCGAAGGGCGCAACGAGGATTGACGGTCCGCGAGCGGCTACCCGGCTTGGCTGCGGGCAACGCGTCGAAGGGTGGATACTGGGCAAAACCAGGCAGTCCCTAGCCAGCCGACCAGCAGCGCGCCGAGAAACCCGACCGCGATGATTTGTCGCTGTGACCAGAGGGCCGCCGTCGCCCGTTCGCAGAGACATTGAGCGTTGGCGGAGTGGCCAGCGGACCGCCGGGGATACGTCGATGCGGCTGAGCGCCGAAACCTCGGAGACCAGCGCGCCGTTACCCGCGGCGTGGAAAGTCGGAATATAGGTCCCCTTGGGGACTCATGGTGGATCGATGATCCTTTGCCAGCCGTCAGATAGTAACGCCCAGCGAGCGGCGCAGCCGGCTGGCCTCGATGCGGATAATAGGTCGGCCTGATCGAAGTTCGAGTCCCGTCCGGAACACCGCTGTGGCGATGCTGTACGCCTTGATGTTTCCACCGCGCCCCAACAGCGTTTCTCCACCACGTAGGCGAGGAACCGATGATTGCGCTCTTTCGGATGCGTCGAATTTACCAGAAACTATACGCTGCAATCTGCCCGACTTCATCAGACGGAATTCGTCTGCCAGCGAAGTTCCATATGCCCTTCTCGCCATGCGAGAACCACCCGAAGTGGGGTTTTTTCCCCCGTCGCTATTGTCCTCAACAGAGTACCAAATCGGTAAAACGCGGGTCCACCGCGATCTGGGTTCGTTCCCGCAACAGTGATTTACTGTTACATACTTGCATTGAGCCTGGCCTCGCGCTCAGAACTCGTCCATGAGCGAGGCCAACTCACCGGTCTCATATGAGGCAATTGCTCAAGTTCTTCCCTCGACGAGACGGCACTCGTCGCCCGGATGTACGCTGAGAGCCCCGTACTTCGTAGCATCTGCGAGGATCTCATCTTGGCAGACAGCGCCCTCGCTAGTTTGGAAGCCGTCCAGCAAGAGCGGGAACTCGCTAAGGTTGCTGAATATCGTCAGCTCGTTTTGGAGCTGCAAAAGTGAAAATCAGACGGAGATTCTTGAGCGATGCCGGCCGATATGAATAGTCGCTACGGAGCGGTCGGGACCATCGTCGAGCAGACGCGCTAAGAAGATCCCTCCATGTGACCCGCAACGCGCGTTTGCACCCCGAGTGGGCCAGCGCCGACCGCAGGACACTGGATCAAGTCGACCGCGCCGTAGGCTCTTCCCCATCACCGCGCATGCTTGAGCGATCTCTACAGAATCTAGGGAAGACTTCGGACACGGCATCCAGGCAGCTACCTGTTCGACCTTTACGGCTGTAGGTTCGCTCAAAAGGGTTACGCATAGCCGGCGTGCCTGCCAGGTTATGCGCCGCCGAGTAGCGCGCAGTGGCCCAGCAGCCATGACAGCGCTACACTCGACCGCAGAACTTCGGTAGGATTTTTCAAGGCTGGAAGAATACCGGCAACTGAGGCGGGGATAGTCATGCCAATCAGACGCGACGAAACGGCCAAATGGCGGCACGCACAGGCTATCGCGCTCGTCGCAACAGGATATTCCTCTTCGGGTGCGATAAATCGGAGCAGAAGCCGGCTGCCGCGGCGCCGCCACCTGCCGTGACCGTGGCCAAGGTCGCCCGCACGGAGATCACGCCGTCCTCGAGCTTTACGGGCCGCATCGAGGCGGTGGACAAGGTGGATCTCAGGGCGCGCGTGCGACGGCTTCATCGCGAAGCGGCTGTTCGAGGAAGGCGCCGATGTCAAGGAAGGTGACTCTCCCTGATCACGTTGGACAAGGCGCCGTACCAGGTTGAGATCGATCGGATCAACGCGGACATCTCGGGCGCCCAGGCCGTCTCTCAATGTCGCCTCGATCTCATTTGCAGCGGCAGGCGACACTAGTGAAGAAGGAAGTCGCGGCCGTGGCCGTGCTCGACCAGGTGACCGCCAAGCAGTTGGAGGCGAAGGCCCAACTGCAGAGCCGGCAAGCCGCGCTCGAAAAGGCGCAACTCGATCTCGGATACACCGACATCCACGCCCCCTCTCCGGGCGCATTGGTAAGGCCACCTACTCGGTCGGTGATCTGAGTCGGACCGGCGAGCGGAACGCTCGCGACCATCGTGAGCCAGGACCCGATATACGTAACATTTCCCGTATCGCAGCGAGAGTTGCTGGAGGTCCGCAAGCAGGCCGAAGCCAACGGTACGGATGCGCGCGCCGTACGCGTCAAGGTGCAGCTCGCGGATCGCCCGTTTTACGATCAGGTCGGGACGATCAACTTCGTCGACGTCACCGTCAGCGCCACGACGGACACGGTCGCCATTCGCGCCCAGCTGCCCAATCCAAAACGACCCTCATCGATGGCCAATTGGTCACGGCCGTGCTCGAGGCAGCCAAGCCGGAGAGTGCGCTCGTGATCCCCACGCCGGCGCTGCAGATCGACCAAACCGGGCGCTTCGTCCTGGTCGTCGGCGCGGACAACAAGGTGGAGGTTCGCCGTATCGAGATTGGCCCAGGGCTATGAGGGCAACATCACCGTCACGAAGGGCCTGAAGGAAGGCGAGACGCGTCATTACGATCGGAGCTCAGAAGGTTCGTCCGCAACAGGTCGTCGAGCCTGCAGAGGCCTCGGCGAGAGGCGCCCGCGTCATGATTTCCAGCGTATTCGTCGACCGGCCGCGGCTGGCGATCGTCATCTCCGATCGTCATCACGCTGGCCGGCCTGATCGCGCTCGAGCGCGATCCCGATCGCCCAGTTCCCGGATATCGTTCCGCCCCAGGTGCAGGTGACGGCGACCTACCCCGGCGCCGGCGCCGAGGTCGTGGAAGCGACCGTGGCGCAGCCGATCGAGTCGCAGGTCATCGGCGTCGACAACATGCTCTACATGAAGTCGACCAGCGGCAACGACGGGCAGCTACACGCTGACCGTCAGCTTCGCGATCGGCACCGATCCCGACATCAATACCGTCAACGTGCAGAATCGCGTTCGCTTGCCGATGCCGCAGCTGCCCCGGAGGTCGAGCCGCACGGGCGTGAGCGTCAAGAAGAAGTCATCGGCGATTGCTTCAGGTCGTCAACCTGTATTCGCCGAGCGGCGTTACGACACGCTCTTCCTCAACAACTACGCAACCATCAACATCCTCGACAGCATCGAAGCGCGTGCAGCGGCGTGGGCGACGCGTTCCTGTTCGGCTGCGCTCGAATACAGCATGCGCGTGTGGGTCGAGACCGATCGCCTGACGAGCCCTGGCATCACGCCGAACGACATCATCAACGCGCTACAAGCGCAGAACATTCAGGCGGCCGGTCGGCCGCATCGGCGCGCAGCCGATGACTGACGACCAGCTATTCCAGCTCAACATCCAGACCAAGGGCCGTCTCACGATCGAGTGGAGTTCTGAGAACACCGTCGTTCGCGCCAATCCGGACGGCTCGTTCGTCCGCATCAAGGACGTCGGCCGGGTCGAGCTCGCGGCGCCAAATCACTCGGATGCCGATCGGCCGCTTCAGGACGGCGAGCCCGACGGCGCCGTGATCGCCATCTATCAGGCGCCCGGCGCCAACGCGCATCGCCGTCGGCGCCGAAGGCGTCAACGCGGAGCTGCGAACGCCTGCAGGCGCGCATTTCCCGACGGGCGTCGGCTTACAAGGTCACCTACGACACGACTGATGTTCGTGCAGCGAGAGCATCCACGAGGTGGTCAAGACGCTCGTGGAGGCGTTCGTTCTCGTCGTCGATCGTCGTCTTCCTGTTCCTCGGCAGCCTGCGCGCCACGCTCATTCCGCTGATCGCCGTGCCGGTGTCGCCTGATCGGCACCTTCGCCGTCATGCTGGCGCTGGGCTTCTCGGCCAACACCGTGTCGCTGCTGGCGCTGGTGCTCGGCTATCGGCATCGTGGTCGGATGACGCGATCGTCGTGGTCGAGACACGTCGAGCGCGTTATGGCAGGAGACCCGGAGCTGTCGCCTGACGAGGCGACGCACGACGGCGATGGGCCAGATCACCGGCGCCGATCATCGCCATCACGCCTGGTGCTGCTGTCGGTGTTCGTGCCGGTCGCCTTCATTCCCGGCATCTCGCGGCCAGCTCTTCCGGCAGTTCGCGGTCGCCGTCTCGGTGTCGATGGTGATCTCGGCGATCAACGCGCTGACCTTGAGCCCGGCCTCTGCGCGGCATCCTGCTGCGCGCTCGCATGGCCCGAACGCGCGGCCCGATGCGTTATGTCCTGCGAGGCGATCGACTATGCGCGCGAGACGGCTACGCCGCCGTCGTGCAAGCGCCTTGGTGCGCCGCGCCTTCGGCCTGTCGTGCTGGCTCGCTGTCGTCGGCGGCGTCTGGCTATCCTGCGCAGATTACGCCGACCGGTTTCCTGCCCAGCGGAGGACCAGGGCGCCTTCTTCGTCGAAATCCAGTTGCCCGAGGGCGCCTCCGTCAACCGCACACGCGATAGGTCGCGAGCGGGTCGAGGACATCTGCTCAAGACCGAGCCGCGGTGTCCGGACGTCAGCAGCGATCATCGGCTTACAGCTTGCTCGACGGCTTAGCCAAGTCGAACAGCGCCTTCTGATCATCGTCCTGCTGAAGCCGTTCGCAGGAGCGCCAGGATCCCGGCCGCTCGTCGCGCCGATGCGCTCATCGCCAGGGTCCGCGCGGAGTTCGCAGCCATCCGCGACGCCAACGTCATCGCCTTCAACCTGCCGCCGATCATCGGGCTCGGGCACCGGCAGCGGCTTCGAATACCAGCTTGCAGGATCCTCAGGGCGGCAGCACCGGTCGAGTCTCGCCGCACAGCGCGCGCGGACTCTTGCCGCGGCCAACCAGGACTCCCGCTCGCGTGCGTGTTCACGACCTATCACCGGCGCAATACGCCGCAGCTCTATCTCGACATCGACCGCGAGAAGGCGCAGACGCTCGGCCTTCAAGTCAGCCGACGTGCTTCAACGCCCTGCAGGCGACGCTGGGCGGCGTACTATGTCAACGACTTCAACCTGTTCGGCCGCACCTGGCAGGTCAACATCCAGGGCGAAGCAGCGCGACCGCAAGCGCGTCGACGACATCTACCGGATCCACGTGCGCAACAAGTCCGGCGAGATGGTGCCGCTGCGCTCGATCGCCGAGCCGCGGCTGATCGTCGGACCGCAGACGATCATCCGGCTACAACAACTATCCGCACGCGTCACGATCAACGGCGGCCCGGCCGCCGGCCGTCAGTCCGGGCGACGCGCTGGCGGCGATGGAGCAGGTCGTCGGCAGACGACGCTGCCGCACGGGTTATGCCTACGAATGGACGGCGACGGCACTGCAGGAGAAGGAGGCCGCCGGCCAGACCGGCGACCATCCTCGGCGCTCGCCGATGCTGTTCGCCTACCTGTTCCTGGTGGCGCTCTACGAGAGCTGGATGATCCCGGTGCCGGTGCTGCTGTCCGGTATCGGTCGGCGTCGCTCGGCGCCTTCGCCGGCGCTGCTGGATCGCGGACTCGACAACAACCTCGTATGCCCAGATCGGCATCGTCGTGCTGATCGCGCTCGCCGCCAAGAACGGCATCCTGATCGTCGAGTTCGCCAAGGAACGGCGCGAGCACGGCCTGCCGCATCCAGGAGGCGGCCGATCGACGGCGCGCGCAGTCCGGTTCCGCGCCGTCATGATGACGAGCTTCGCCTTCATCGCCGGCCTCATCCCGCTGGTCGTCGGCACGCGGCGCGCCATGCTGAGCTGCCGCGCGGTCGGAACCGCCGTATTCGGCGTGGTATGATCGCGGCATCGATGTTCGGCGTGTTCACGATCCCCGTTCTCATGCGTCATTTTCTCCAGCGCGTGCGCGAAGTCAAGATGCGGAGAATGAAGCAGTCCCCCGCGCCGGCCAGCCGGTCCAGGCTGCCAATGTCGCCGCATAGCCGGGTGTTCGCTGTACAGAAAAATGAAACGCGAGGGGATATGACGATGAGGCGATTGTTTGGCTTTTCCTAGTCGGCGTCACTGCCAGGATCCTCGTCCCGGCGCGAGTCCCAGTGCCCAACTCACAGAGCCCGCTTGCCGCGGCTCGGGAGCAGCTCGTCGCCGACCCCGGCCGGTGCACGCAGACGTTCGGTTACGACCCCAACGAGGTCGCCGGCGTTGACGGCTGAGAACCAGCTTGGCTCCCCACGAGACTCGAGTGGCGTCAGTGCGCCTACGATGCGGTCCGCAATATGCGCGCGCGCAGCCGACGCTGACGGGCCGAGTACGAGCAGCTCGTCAACGAGGACATCGCCGGATGACGAACGCCATCCAGGCCGGCTCGATGACGCGGACGCAGCGCCGCCAGCGGACTCGAGGCCTTGGTCGCGCAGATCAAGTGGCGCCGAGGAGAGCGAAGCCGCGGCCCAGGCTGACCAACCGAGCAGCAGCAGCAGACCGACCGCGGGTCCGCCAGGTCGTCGATGGCATGCGCGGCTTCTGCCGATCCGATCTAGCGATCCATGTGGTGGTGAACGGCCCCGCGGATCCGCGGGATCGTGGTGCCGTGCTTGCCCAGGGATTCCGCGGATCGCGGAGCGAGTGACGATGGCACAAGAAACAAGAGGCCTGTGGATAGCGCGGTCAGCGGAGAGCCCCGTGGGAGTCTACAGCCTGAAGAAGCTGAGCGGCACGGACTCACCCGGCATGGAGCTCGAGGCGGCTGCATGTCGAGCTCGTCAAGCTGCAGGAATGGGTCAAGAGCACGGGCGCGAAGATCTGCATCGTGTTCGAAGGGCGCGACGGCGCCGGCAAGGGCGGAACGATCAAGGCGATCACCGAGACGGGTCAGCCCGCGCGTCTTCCGCGTGATCGCGCTGCCCGCTCCGACCGAGCGCGAGAAGTCGCAGATGTACGTCCAGCGCTACATCCCGCACCTGCCGGCAGCGCGGCGAGGTCGTGATCTTCGATCGCAGCTGGTACAACCGCGCCGGCGTCGAGCGCGTCATGGGCTTCTGCACCGAGGAGCAGGTGCACTGGTTCCTCAAGGCCGTCCGCCGCTGTCGAGAAGGCGATCGTCGACTCCGGCGTGATCCTCCTGAAATACTGGCTCGAGGTGAGCCCGGAGGAGCAGACGCGGCGCCTCGAAGCGCGCATCGACGACGGACGCAAGATCTGGAAGCTGTCGCCGATGGATCTCAAGTCCTACAGCCGCTGGTACGACTATTCTCGGGCGCGCGACGACATGTTCCAGGCGACCGACACCGCCTGGGCTCCGTGGTTTGTCGCGCACTCCGATGACAAGCAGCGCGCACGCCTGAACATCATCACCCATCTCCTCGGCCACATTCCCTACAAGCAGGTGCCTCGCGAAAAGGTGACAGCTGCCGAAGCGGCAGGAAGCCAGATGGCTACAGGGAACCAGACTATGCCTACAAGATCGTCCCTGAAAATTCTGAAGGCATGTTCCGGTCATCACGCGTGCAGGAGACGGCAATGTCGAACGAACTCGATCGGCTCCGGCGCACGACACCCGGATCTTGCGCACCTCGATCCCCTTCGACAGAGATCATATCGGCCCGATCGCGCCCGTGTGGAGAGGCGGGTCGACGACGCGAGAGGGAGCCGCCTTCGCGATGCACCAACGACATCTGCTCAGACCCCGCAGCAGAAGGTCGTCGGGTGCGCGCCCAGGTCAGCGGCCGCCATCGATCGCGCAATCAGCAATCCGCGCGTACTGCAGCGCGCACCGGCCTCGGGCGGAAAACGGCGCTCAGCTGCGCTGCGCCTTGTTGCCACGAGACATAAATGCGAGTGCAGCTGGCACAGCGATCCGATAGCGGCGCGGATCAGTGCGGCTTCATGGCGTCACCGCAGTGCTGTGAGCCGTGGCTTTGAGCTCAACCTGGAGAAGGGGGATCCCATCGCGATTTCGCGACTTCTGCTCAGCAAGATCGGCGCCGTGCTCGCCAGGCGGCGGCAATGTCTGCGCTACTTGCCGCCGGAATATCCGCCAGGCGCAAGCCGGGCTGAACAGGCCGGGAAGTCGCCGCCACCGTGCGATCGACGATCATCCGGCGCTCATCGCCTGCCGCAACGGCATCCGCGACGCGCTCAAGGCCGCCGGCTATGAGGACGGCAAGAACCTGAAGTTCGTCTACGACGAGCGCCAGAGGGCGATCCTGCCGCGGCCGACCGAGATTGCGCGCAGGTTTGCCAAGAGCGAGCCCGACGTTATCGTGCCGATTTCCACGCCGTCGGCGATGGCCGTTGTCAGGGCGACGATCGGAATTCCGGTCGTATTCGCGGGCTGTCACCGATCCGCTCGGCGCCCAGTTAGTGCGCGACATGCACGCGCCCGAGGCAACGTCACCGGTAGTCAGCGATTTGTCGCCAGTCACGACGCACATCAATCTGATCGAGGCGATCACGCCGGGTGCGCACACGATCGGCGTGCTGTTCAATCCGCTTGAGAGCAACCTCGCATACGCTCGTCTATTTGATGAAGAAGGCGGCGATGGGCGTAAACATGACCATCGTGGAGGCGCCGGCGCGGAGTGTCGTCGGACGTGTGCTTGCGGCGGTGCAGAGCCTGGTCGGGAAGGCGGACGTCATCCTTCGTGCCGACTGCGACAATACGATCGTCGCGATGCTCGACGCCGTCATCCAAAGTCGGCGTCGACAACGGAATGCCCGTCTGCGCGCGGCGACATCGACGCCGTGAAACGCGGCGCCATCGCTGCGATCGGCGTAGACTACTACAACGTCGGCCGGCAAACCGGGAACGTCGTCGTCCGCATCCTAAGGAGACGAAGCCCGGCAAGATTCGCCGTCGCGGTCGCCGAGAAAACAAATCTCTACGTCAATCCGACGATAGCTAAGAAGATGGGCCTGACGATACCCGAAGATGTTGTTTCCCAGGCGGACGAGGTCGTCAACAAGCGGATGCGCGCTCACGGAGTGAGGAGCCCCGCCGATCAGGAGGTCTCCAATGACGATTTTGAGATTTTTGCGGTGCTTGCTTGCTCGCCATAGCGGCGCCGGCCGCCGCCGCGCCACAGGCCGCGCGGAGGTCAGTTTATCTCAATGATGCAGGGCAACACGCTTTCCGGGACCAACGCGTCGGGCGCGACGGTCAATATCTATTTTTCGCCCGGCGGCGTCGCGGACCTGCGAGGACAATGACTGGCGCGCGCGACGGTGGCTCCTGGCGATGAGGCTGACAAGCGATTTCTTGCCGCGACGTTTTTGCGTCGCTTTTGGCGGCAACCCCTGCGGGATCGACAGAGAGGGCTGTGTTTCCGGGTCGGCGGTCGATGGCGGCAAGGTGACCTGGGAGGGCAAGGGCGTAGGAAGCGGCTCGAGAGCACGTTCGCGGTGGGCTGGCGAGCTGTCGCTGAAAGCCACCCAGCCATAGCCGATCCGGCAGCTTGCGATAGCAGCGCACGCCTCTCAGCTCTTACCCACGGGAAAGCTGGCAGGTGCTCGTCGAGCCCACGACAGTCTCGATGCCCCCACGTGTCTTCGTCGCGGGCGAACGCGACGGTGACGACTTTGCTTTTGCCAGATCCTTGATGGCGTTCAGCAGCGCCCGCAAGATAATCCTCGACACATTGCGACCTGCCAGCCTCGACGCTTCAGCCTCCCAGGGCGACCGCGACGAGCACCATGGCCAGGCCCAGAGCATGACAATCAGCCCTCGACCCTCGAAGCCAGGGGGAGATGTCGGTGTAGTGCCCCCCAGCGGTATCCGCCGAGAAACAGTAACAGAATAAGCACCGTGTTGGACCACGCGTGAGCGCCAGATGTAATCCGCAGCAGAGCAATACGTAACTGGAACGAAGTAATACC
>ERZ1370068.9096-contig-79_pt1 | contig 66481 bp, 77 predicted proteins | sample MGYA00561227_ERZ1370068 | MGnify/ENA primary metagenome ERZ1370068 (study PRJEB38410, sample SAMEA6850437) | metagenome | study: Metagenomic assessment of the ecological functions of the soil: analysis of the soil microbiota associated with the... | reverse complement strand
GGTTACGTATTGCTCCACGCGCTCCTGCACGACGCCGGCGAGAAAGAGGATCAGCAACGCGCCTGCGTCAGCGCAGCAGCACGACGGCCGCGCGCGCATGAACGCGGGGACGGCGGACCGGCTGTCGTCGGTCCACTCGAGAAACCGCGCGAGCTCCGCCGAGCTGACCGTCAGCGCGCCTTCGATCGCCAGCGTTCCGCGCCAGTCGCGGCGCGCCGGCCAGCTCGTCGATCGCCGCCTGCCGCGCGATCGCCGTCGTCGCGGTCCGCCGGATCCAGCAGCCATGGCCAGAGCGTCCGCTGGCCGTCCGGCCGTCGCCGTGCGTCCGATCCATTTCGTGAGCGACGCGTGTCCGAAGAGATCGAGATCGCGCGCGTAGGGATGCGTGTCGAGATCGAGATCGGCCGGCGCGTCGACGTCCGGGCAGCGCGCTTCCAGTCGCGCGCGATGCGCGCGCACGCCGGTCGCGCCGTACAGACGCAGCGCCGGCGTTCGCGCACGCGCGACGCGATCGAGCACGCGCGCGTGCTGTCGCGACGAACACAGCCGAAGGCGACGAACGCCGCGGCGCCGGCGCGCGATCGCAGGTCGGCGGATCGTGCCCGATCGCGTGCCAGGCCCCAGCCGATCAGGCTCGCGCCGGCGCGAACGTGAGCAGCCGCAGCGCGCGACAGCCGGGTCGCGAGCGCGCGTCGTCGCGATCGCGCGCGCGCCGTCCAGTGCGCGGCCCGTGCGCGCATGCACAGTCCGACGGCGTCATGCGGGACGCCGTCCCGAGAGGTTCAGGCGCCAGTAGTCGAGCGTCAGGCGGCGGCGTGTCGCCGGCGGCCGCCACGCGTCAGCTCGCGCAGGAACGCCTGCCGGTCGCCGGCCGGCAGCCGCGCGACGTGATGACGCGACGCACACCGTCGGCGATGAATTCCTGGAACGTCGACTCGGCGAGTCGAACGGCGTGGGCGCTGCTTCGAGCGACGTCTCGACGTCGACGAACCCGGCCGCGCGCATGCGCGCGGCCGTCGACTCGACGTCGCTGCAGTAGCGTCGGCTCGGTCCAGTCGTCGAAGATACGGCGCGAAGCGCGGCTCGCCGCATCAGCCGCGCGGCGCGGCCGCGCAGCAGCGCCAGGTTCGGCCCGCCGCCGCACTGCGCGACGAGCCGTCCGCCCGGCTTGAGCGCGGTGACGATCGATCGAAAGAGCGCGCGCGTGATCGTGGATCCAGTGGAACGTCGCGCCGCTGAACACCGCGTCGAACGCGCGGCGGAACGGCAGCGCCGCGCCGTCGGCCGAGCACGAGCCGCCACGCCGGGCGCGTGGCTCGCGCAGCCACGTCGCGCGCCGTCTGCCAGCATCGCCGGCGAGCGATCGAGGCCGACGACGACGGCCGCCGGGCACGCGGCCGGCGATCTCGCCCGTGACGCGTCCCGGTGCCGCAGCCCGAGGTCGAGCACGCGCTCGTGCCCTCGAAGCGGCAGCCGGTCCAGGACCTTGCGGCCCCACGCCTGCTGGGGACCGGACAGGTGCGTGATAGCGCTCGGCGTTCCACTCGGTCACGCGAATGAGTACAGTCCGCGCAGCCGGCGCGCCGATCGCGGCGTCTGAAAGAGAATCCGGGAGGCGAACGATGAAGCTGGCCGTCGCCGGGCGTCGTCGTGCTGGTGAGCGTCGACCGCGCGGACTTGCCGGCGCCGCAGCCCGCCGCACCGCGCGGCGTGGCGCTGGCGGATCTCGGCCTGGCCCGACGCCGAGCCCTGGCTCACCGCCGTCCGCCGTCGTCGTGATTCCGCTCGGCGCCGGCGCGCTCGAGCAGGGCCGCACCTGAAACTGAACAGCGACGAGCGGCTGCGCGCGCTACCTCGCGTCGCGCGTCCAGGCCGCCAGCGTCCGTGGTCGTGGCGCCTGCCGCTCACCTATCACGCCTACCCCGCGTACGCCGAGTATCCGGGCTCCACGTCGCTGAGCGACACGCGTCGCGCGCGACGTCACGGTCGACGCCGTCCGCGGCCTCGCGCGAAGTCCGGCCCGCGCCGCTTCTACGTGCTCAACACCGAGCGCCGCCACGCATGCAGTGCGCTGTCAGGCCGCCGCGAAGACGCTCGCCGACGCCGGCATCCTGCTCGGCTACACCGATCCCGGCTACTGGACGCGGACGCCGGCCGTCCTGAAGCAGTCGCCGATCGCCGTCGCGCCACGCCGACGAAGCGGCCACGTCGATGATGCTGTTCGTGGATCCCGTCGGCGGTGGACATGACGCGCGCCACGCGCGAGTATCGCGAGCGGGACGCGGCGTCGCTGACGCGCCAGGAAGGCGGACGCGGCGTCGTGTCGAAGTCGGGCACGCTCGGCGACGCGACGCTCGCGACGGCCGCAGAAAGGCCGGGTGCTCGTCGACGCGCTCGTCGCGGGCATCCTCGAAGACATCGAGAGCGTCCGCGACGGCGCCGCTGCCGGCCGTGAAGAACACGCGCGCCGCTTCCGCCGCCGCGCCTGCGCCAACGCCGCGCCCGGCGCCGCGCCAGGATCAGACAGGGCCGAACGGCTGCATCGCCGGCGACGAGCGCACGATCCGTAACGTCGGCGCGAAGTTCACGTATCTACTGGGCGCAACTCGACGCCGACGGCATCGCCGAGACTCTTCACGCCCGAACGGCGACATCCGCCATCCGGACGGCACGATCGAGCGCGCGCTGCGAAGTCATCCAGGCCGAACCGCGCGCAGATCGTTCATGCAGCCGGAGTATCAGGGCTCGAAACATCCCGCTTCAGCTCAACGACGTCCGGTGCCTCGCAGGCGACGTCGCGATCGCCGACGGCAAGTGGGAGTTGCGCCTCGCGCAACGATCCGCCGTCGGCGCCCGGCCGTGGTCTCGGCGCCGCGCGGATCAACGCGCCGGCTGGTGCACGCTGACCATGCGTGAAGCGAGCGATGGCGGACGCTGGGCGATCGAGGCCTGGCGCTACACCGTCAACCCGCCTGCCGGCGCTCCGCCGCCGGCGCTGCTCAGCAAGCCCGGATACATCGGGCGCGGAGAGGCGACTAGCCCGGGCTGACGATCGCCCGCGGGTGGATTACACTTTCGATGCAGCCCACTTTCCTGGCGGCCATGCCGAATGGGTGGGTCGTGCCCCGCGCGACTGACGAGGTGCTCTTCAGCGTGACAGCCCCTTTCTGAGACGAAAAAGGGCTGTCCCCTTTTCTTGGGCGCCCACTAAGCGTGGATAGACAGCTCGTCGCCGGGAACGTCGGACGCTGGTCGGGTCGGCCGGCCACGCCGCCGGATCGTGTGCTCCAGGACTCGTACTGCTTGACCATCGCGGTCGGTCTCCACCCGGCGGATCCGTATGGGAGCCCCGCGCGCAGCGCTGCGCTGGATGCGCTGCAGCTCCTGCGCTAGTGCGACGCAGGTCTTCAGCAGCGTCGACCACTCCCGGGGCTTCGCAGGACCGGCCATTCGGCCAGGATCGGCCGGTCGGCGTCGATGCGCATGCAGGCGAGGCGCTCGACCACCGATAAAGCCTTCCGCTCTCTTCTGACGACGCCGGCATTCAGCGCGTTCGCCTCGACGGCCGCGCGCTACATCGGGCCAGCACCGCCGCGCCCGGCTCCGACGATGGCGAATTCGTGTAGCGGCCCCGGTAGATGCGACCGGGACTGGCGGGCGGATAGTGACGGAGGGTACCGGCCGGATGTGGAGGTTCACTCAGCATGCTGCATGAAGCATCGCCGCAGCTCAACTGCCCCCGTGCGGCCACACAGCAGCAAATGAAAGTGGTTCCGGCATGATGCAAGTTACGCAAGAATTCGCATCGGAACCCGGCACGCCGCTTCGGCGACGAATCAGCCAGGAACGCGCGGAAGTCCCCGGGCTTGTGAAACAGGGTCTCGCGGGTGGTTCACCGCGATTGAGAACGTGCTGCACAAAACCGTCTCCGTGAGACGCGCTGGCGTCGAGGCATGGCGACGCACATGCTCAACGATCCAAAGTCCGTCGCACTGGAAAGGGGGCAGCCCCCTTTTCGCGCGAAACGGGAAAAGGGGCCGTCCCCTTCGCAGGACATGCGCCGACGATATCGCCGGCGTCGGCTGTCGTCGACATGCCCTCGGCCGCCGGCACCTTCGGCAAGCCCGGCATCGTCATGATGTCGCCGGTCTTGCGCCACGACAAACCCGGCGCCGGCGGACCGGTACACCTCGTTGACCGTGATGCGGAACCCGGTCGGCCGGCCGAGCCGCGACGGATCGTCGGTCAGCGAGTACTGCGTCTTCGCCATGCAGATCGGCGTGTGGTGCAGGCCGATGCTCTCGAGATAGTCGATCGCGCGATCGGCCGCCGGCGAGTAGTCGACGCCGTCGCCGCCGTAGACGCTGCGTGACGATCGTCTCGATCTTCTCGCGCACCGGCAGCGTGACGTCGTAGATCGGCGCGTAGCTGCGCGGTCGCGCCTGTCGAGCAGCGCGAGCACTTCGCGCGCGAGCGCCTCGCCGCCGGCGCCGCCCTTCTCCCACACCTCGCAGAGCACGACGCGTGACGCCGAGCTGTCGCGGCGTAGTCGTGCACCATCGTCGAGCTCGGCGTCCGTGTCGGCCATGAACCGGTTGATCGCGACGACGACGGGCACGCCGAACTGGCGCACGTTCTCGATGTGATGCTCGAGGTGCGGCAGGCCGCGCTCGAGCGCGGCCGAGATCCTCCGCGCCGAGCGCGCGCTTGTCGGCGCCGCCCTGCATCTTGAGCGACCGCACCGTCGCGACGAGCACCGCGGCCTCCGGGTTCAGGCCGCCGACGCGGCACTTGATGTCGAAGAACTTCTCGGCGCCGAGGTCCGAGCCGAATCCCGCTTCGGTGACGACCACGTCGCCCGAGCGCCAGGCCCGGCGCGTGTCGCGAGAATGCTGTTGCAGCCGTGCGCGATGTTGCCGAACGGGCCGGCGTGCACGAGCGCGGGACCGCCCTCGAGCGTCTGCACGAGGTTCGGGCAGATGGCGTCCTTCAGCAGCATGCGCCATCGCGCCGGCGCGCCTTGAGATCGCGCGCGCGCACCGGCTTGCGCCGCGCCGTGCGTCGAGCCCGACGATGATCTGGCCGAGGCGCTGCTCGAGATCCTCGCGGCCCGGTGGCGAGCGCGACGATCGCCATGATCTCGCTGGCCGGAATGATGACGAAGCGCTCTTCGCGGACGACGCCGTTCGCCGGCGCCGCCGAGGCCGATGATCGCCTGCCGCAGCGCGCGGTCGTTCATGTCGATCGTGCGCGGCCACGTGATGCGGCGCGGCGTCGATGCCGAGCGCGTTGCCCTGGTGCAGGTGGTTGTCGAGCATCGCCGACAGCAGCGCGTGCGCGCTCGCGATCGCGTGGAAGTCGCCGGTGAAGTGGAGGTTGATGTCCTCCATCGGGACGACCTGCGCGTAGCCGCCGCCGGCCGCGCCGCCTTTGACGCCGAACACCGGACCCGAGCGATCGGCTCGCGCATGCAGCAGCACGCGCGTTCACGCTGAGACGCCTGAGCGCCTGCGACGAGCCCGACCGCGACCGTGCTCTTGCCCTCGCCTGCCGGCGTCGGGCTGATCGCCGGTCACGAGCACGAGCCGGCCGCGCGCGGGCCGCGACGCCACTCTCGAGCGGCAGCTTGGCCTTATGCTTGCCGTACAGCTCGAGGTCGTCGGCAGCCGAGTCCGAGATCCCTGCGCGACGTCTACGATCGGCCGCGGCTTGACGCTGTTGGCGATTTCGATGTCGGATGGCACGCTGAGCGGCATGCGGTGGTCCCTTCCGAGTCATCATTCCACGAAGCGCCAGCCGAAGCGGCCCTTGATGCAGAGGTGGCCCTCGGTCACCGACGTAGTCGAGCGGCGAGGTGACCTTGCACGATCTCGTCGTCCTGGACGTGGAGCGTCGAGCGTGCAGCCGACGCCGCAGTACGGGCAGATCGTGTCGGTCACGGTCTGGCGCGACTCGTCCCACGTGCCGGCCTCGCGCATGTCGTGCTCGGACTTGAACATCAGCGCGCCGGTCGGGCAGACGCCGATGCAGTTGCCGCAGTAGACGCACGCCGAGTCGGGCAGCGGGACGGCCGTGCTCGGTCGAGATCGCGCGCGTCGAAGCCGCGCCCGGCGACCGCGATCGCGAACGTGTTCTGGTGCGTCCGTCCCGCAGGCCTCGACGCACTTGTAGCAGAGGATGCACTTGCGCGTAGTCGCGGACGTAGAGGTCGTTGTCGACCTTGACCGGCTGCGCGACCGTCGCCGCGTGCCGGTGCCCGAAGCGCATCCGGGCTGCGCAGCCGCGTAGTTTCGCCGAACGTAGCCGCGGCAGCGTCCGCGGGCGCCGTCGACAGATCGACCGACGAGGCGAGCAGCTCGAGCACGAGCTGCCGGCGTGCATCGACCCGCGGCGATCGCGTGCGCACGACCATGCCCGGCCTCGACCGCGCGCGAGCAGCTCGGCACGAGGGCGCGGGCGCTCTCGACCTCCACGACGCAGCAGCGCGGCAGACGTTCACCGGCTTCAGCGTCTCGCAGGAAACAGAGCGTCGGCATCGTCGATGCCGAGGCCCGCGCACGCCGAGCAGGATCGTCGTGCCGTCGGGGACGGTCACCTCGCGGCCGTCGATCGTCGCCGTCACGGTTGAGTGCTGCTCATCGCGCGCTCCCGCCGCCGAAGAGTCCAGGCGTTTGATCGCGGATTCGATCGCCGCGTATGGCCGTCTGGCCGAGCCCGCAGATCGACGCGTCCTTCATCGCCGCGCCGACATCGTCCAGCAGCGCGATCTCGTGCGCCACGCCGTGTCCGTCGCCCGCCGCCATCATGCGTCGCAGCGCTTCTTCCTGGCGAATCGACGCCGACACGGCACGGCACGCACTGACCGCAGGATTCGTCGCGGAAGAACGTCGGCGATGCGCAGCACAAGCTCGCGCAGATCGACGGCGTCGTCGATCGACCATGACGACGCCGGAGCCCAGCGTCGTGCCCGCTGCGCGCGTGTCTTCGTGCGTGAGGCGGAGATCGAGCTCGTCCGGCGCGCGAGGAACGTGCCGGCCGCGCCGCCCAGCAGCACCGCGCGCAGCGTCCGTCCCGGTTGCAGTCCGCCCGCCATCTCGATCACCTCGCGCAGCGTCGTCGCCGAACGGCGCTTCGTAGACGCCGGGGACCTGGACGCGCGCCCGACAGACAGAACAGGCGCGTGCCGGCCGACTGCGCCGGTGCCGATCGGCCGCGAACGCGCGCGCGCCGTCGAGGATGATGTGGGGCACGTTGGCGAGCGTCTCGACGTTGTTGACGACGGTCGGCTTGCCGAAGAGCCCGACGTCGACCGGGAACGGCGGCTTGTTGCGCGGCTCGCCGCGGCCGCCCTCGATCGATTCGAAGAGCGCGGTCTCCTCGCCGCAGATGTACGCGCCGCCGCCGCGGCGGATCTCGATGTCGAGAGTCGCCGAGCAGGCCGAGCGCCTGCGACGCGTCGATCGCGTGCTGGCAAGCGCGCTCGCCGCGAGCGGATACTCGCCGCGGATGTAGACGAACGCCCGTTCGCAGCCGGTCGCGAACGCGGCGATCGTCATCGCCTCGACGATCGCGAACGGATCCTCTTCCATCAGCACGCGGTCCTTGAACGTGCCCGGCTCGGACTCGTCGGCGTTGCACACCAGATAGTGCGGCGTGGCCGGCTGCCCTGCGGACGGCAGCCCACTTTCTGCCGGTTGGAAACGCCGCACCGCCACGGCCCATCAGCTTCGACTCTGTGATCTCGGCAACGACCGCTGCCGGTCCCATCGCGCGCGCTTTCTCGAGCGCGGCGAAACCGCCCGACGCACGGTAGGCCTCGAGGCTCTCCGGATCGATCCGCCCGACGCGGCTGAGCAGCGGACCGGGTTTGAAAACCCCGCGCAGCTCGTCGCCGGCTCCAACGAGCCGGCCGACATCTGTGGCGCGGACGCCGCAGACCGGATCCTCACCGACGCCGTCGGCCGGGTCTTCAGACCCGGCGAGTAGCGCGACGAGGCGATCGGGCGTGACCCCGCCGGCGGAGATGCTCGCGCGGTGGATCGCCGGCGATCGTGACGAACGCGGCCGGCGCCTGATCGCACAGGCCGAGGCACGGCGAACGCAGCCACGCCGATGATTGATGGACGATCGCCGATGACCGATGGCCGATGACCGGCGCAGAGGAAGCAGAGGACGCGGAGGCTGAATGCGAATGCGGCGGCCCGACTGCCTGCTCCAGCGCGGCGATCACTTCGTCGGCGCCGCGGCACTTGCACGCGATGTCGTCGCAGACGTGGACGATGCGTGCGGACGCGGCGACGTCGGCCAGCAGCGCGTAGAACGTCGCCACGCCCCACGCGTCGGCGGGCGGCACGTTCAGGCGCTCGCACATGTAGCCGAGCCCGCCTTCGCTGATCCATCCGACGCGCGCCTGCAGCGCCTGGAGCGCCGGCAGCAGCAGGTGGCGCGCCTCGCGCGACTCCCGGCCGCCGATGCGTCGCATACGCGTCACGCCGATCGCCGCGCGCGCCGCCGTCCCACGACGATCGCGGCGCGTCCGAGGCGCGCGCATCGACGGCCGCGCGCTCGGCGTCGGTCGGCGCGGCGGCAACCGGGCTGAATATCCATTATTTGACCTGGGGCGTCAGCTCGGATCACGCGCTCGACCCGAACCGCGCAGGCCTTGAACTCGGCGGTCCCCGATTTCGGATCCGAGACGTCGATCGTCAGACGGTTGGTCGCCACATCGTCGGGAGAAGTGCAGCGTCATGAACACCAGTGCCGGCGCGGAGCGCGTGAGTCGATCCGCGCCGGCGCGATGACGCGGCCGCGGCGCGACACGCATCGGTGACCGTCTCGCCGTCGGCCAGTGCCGAGCCGGCACGCGTCTTCGGGCGAGATGTCGAGCGTCTCGCCGGAATGCAGCGGCGACGCATAGCCGTCCGGTCTGGACGCCCGTGTTGGACGACTCGAGCCGGCGGCCGGTCGTCAGCATCAGCGGGAAGTCTGCGTCGGGCTGCTTCCACCGGCGGTTCGTGGTGAACGACGCTGAACGGCGCGGGCGTGCCGCGGCACGGCGCCTCCCACAGGCGGCCGTGCAGGAACGTCTCGCCTGGATGGACTCGTCCGGGACACGGCCACTGAATCCCGCCGAGCGCCTCGAGCCGCGCGTAGCTCATGCCGCCCGCGAAGTGCGGAGCGACGACGCGGAACTCGTTCCAGACATCTTCCGCCGTCGGCTCACCCCAAGTCGTGTCCGAGGCGCTTCGCGATCTGCGAGAGGATCCACAGCTCGTCCATCGCGCCGGCCGGCGGATCGATGGCCTTGCGCACGCGCTGCACGCGGCGCTCGCTGTTGGTCACGGTGCCTTCGCCCTCGCACCACGTCGCGGCCGCGGGAAGCACGACGTGCGCGAGCTCGGCGGTGCGCGGTGAGAACGATCTCCTGCACGACGAGATGATCGAGGCCGCGGAGCGCATCCTCGACGTGGCTGCACGTCGGCGTCGGACTGCGCCGGGTTCTCGCCGATGACGAAGAGCGCGGTCAGCTCGCCGCGCCACATCGCGTGCAGCATCTGGGTCAGGTTCCTGCCGTAGTGCGGCTGGATCGTCGTCGCCCCAGAGGCGCCGATGCGCGCGCGCGCGTCGTGGTCCTGCTCGATGTCCTGGAAGCCCGGCAGCTTGTTGGGAATCGCGCCCATGTCGCCGCCGCCCTGCACGTTGTTCTGGCCGCGCAGCGGGTTGCAGCCGCAGCCCCACCGGCCGACGTGCCCGGTGAGCAGCGACAGGTTGATCAGCGCGAGCACGTTGTCGACCGCGTTGTGGTGCTCGGTGATGCCGAGCGTCCAGCAGATCATCGCCTCGTCGGCGCGCGCGTAGGCGTGCGCGGCCTCGCGGATCGCGTCCGCCGGGCACGCCCGTCGTCGCGCTCGCCGAACTCGAGCGTGTACGGCTCGACCGCCGCCCGGTAGGCCTCGAAGCCCGTCGGTCGCGTTGGCGATGAAGTCGCTCGTTCGCGAGGCCGGCGTGGATGATCTCGCGCGCCATCGCGTTGGCGAGCGCGATGTCGCTGCCGACGTCGAGGCCCAGCCACACGTCGGCCCACTGCGGCGGACGCTCGTCCGGCGCGGATCGATCACGTACGAGCCGCGCGCCGTTGCTGGATTCCCTTCAGCAGGTGGTGGAACCAGATCGGATGCGTCTCGCGGGCGTTCGATCCCCACAGGAGGACGACGTCCGTCTCCTCGACCTCGCGGTAGGAGCTCGTGCCGCCACCCGCACCGAACACCGTCGCCAGACCGACGACGCTGGGGCGTGTCAGGTCCGGTTGCAGCTGTCGATGTTGTTGGTGCCGAACGCGACGTCGGGCGAGCTTCTGCGCCGAGGAAGTTCACCTCGTTGGTGGACTTCGAGCAGCTGAAGATGCCGAGCGCGTCCGGACCGCGGGCATCGATGTTGCGCCGGAAACCTTCCGCGGCGCAGTCGAGCGCGGCGTCCCACGAGGCTGGACGCAGCACGCCGTCGACGCGGACCAGAGGTTCGGTGAGGCGAGGATACGACCGTGGCGAACGGCCGATCGTCATGACACCCAGTTTACTTCGGGGTGATAGCATCCGGCGCATGATCGCCACCGACGGCGCGCCGCGGGCGCACCATTCAACTCGCGCTCGTCGCGGCCGCGTGCGCGGGCCGTGACGGCACAGCAGCCAGCCGCGCCTCCGCCGGCGTGGGTCTCGGTCAAACCCATCGATCCGCCTTCGTCGCCGCTGCCGTCAGAGGCGGCGTCCGCGAGCGTGACGCGGTTCTCGTTCCCGCCTACGGCGACACGCGGACGGGCGGCGGCACGCCGAACGACATGGACGCGCCGAACCCCGAGCACACGCTCGTGATGGACGGCATGCCGCGACGATCCGCGCGCTGTCGTCCTCGGCATTTCCGGTGAGGCTGGTGCTGCAGTCGGGCGACGGCGTCCTTCGCGGCGTCGACGGCGCGCGCTGGAACAACGGGTTCACCCCGGTCATCGAACGGCTCACGAAGGGCGCGAACGTGCCTACTTTTCTCGGCCGGCAATCACGACGTGACGTCGGGCCCGCCCGGCGATCCCCAGCGATCGATCGGCCTGCACAACACGTTGACCGCGATCTCGCGGCTGATTCCGCCCGAGGGCTCGCCGCGTCGGTTGAACGGCTACCCGACGCTACGCGTTCGGCTACGGCAACACGTTCTTCATCGCGTTCGACTCGACATCGCGGCAGACACCACGCAGGCGTCGTGGGTGGCGAACCAGCTCGAGCACCTCGATCGTGCGCGCTATCACCACGTGGTCGCGTTCTTCCATCACCCGCCGTATCTCGTCGGGCTCCGCACAGGCGGGCGTCGGCGGATCCGGTGGCAGGCACCGGCGCGCAATGGCGCCCGATCGTGTCGCAGCGCGAGCCGTCATCGGCGGCGATCCGGACGCTGCACATGCCGGATGTTCCGCAAACATCACGTGCGAATGATCGTCGCGGGCCACGAGCACCTGCCTGATCACTTCGTGGAGCGCTATGACGATCAGGCACCGCGCATCGCCTGACACCATCGTCACGGGCGCGCGGCGGCGCGCCGACTCTGCCACGCGCTAACGGCGAGCCCGATTCAGCGGGGATATCTCGCGGCCGGCTCCTCGGCGAACGTGCGAGTGGAGCGACCTGGTGAAACCCGGGATGATCGATCCCGAAAACCCGCACCACTACGTCGTCGTCCAGGTGTGGACGGCGACAAGCTGTCGCTCTGAAGTCATCGCGGCCGGCGGCGCGCCGCGCGCCGTATGCCGGCGGCGTGTCGAAGATCTCGCTCGACGACAAGAAGGTCCTCGGCCGCGGCCCGCTGAGTGCCGCAGAGCCGACGGCGGCGGGCCACAAAGACCACCAAGGCCACGAAGATCACAAACCAGTGATCTTTGCGGATCTTTGCGATCTTTTTGTGACCTTTGTGGCCCGCCGCCGTCGGCGTCGCGTCTCCAGCCCCAGGCGGTCAAGCGCACTTCGCCCACGCAGCGCGCGAGCGCGCTTGACGCTCTCCTCGATCGTCGAAGGCAGCACGCTCGTGAAGCAGAGGCGCAGCTCGGAGTCGCCCGCGGATCTGGGATAGAACGCCGGGCCCCGGCACGAACGTGACGCCGTTGGCGAGCGCGCGATCGTGCAGCGCCGTCGCACTGAGGCCCCGCGCCGAGACGGCACCACAGGTACAGCCCGCCCGCGGGACGCGCGAAGCGGATCGATCCCGGCGGCATGTGACGCCGATCGCCGCGATCATCTGCGTGCAGCGCTTCGCGTGCTCCGCGCGGATCGTGCGCAGGTGCGCGTCGAACGTCCCCTGCCGCATCAGCCGCGCGATCGCGAACTGCACCGAGGTTCGGCGTGTGCGGATCGAGCCGCTGCTTGATGATCGCGATCTGATCGACGATCGACGGCGCGGCCGACGATCCAGCCGAGCCGCAGGCCCGGCGCCATGCACCTTCGAGAAGCTGTTCAGGTAGATCACGAGGTTCGTGCGTCGTCGAGCTCGCGCAGCGACGGCGGCGGCGCCTCGCTGAAGTACAGATCGCGGTAGGTCGCGTCCTCGACGATCGGCACGCGATAGCGCTGCGCGAGCGACAGCAGCTCGCGCCGCGTGCGGATCGGCATCGTCGACGCCGGTCGGATTCTGGAACGTCGGGTTCGTGTAAATCAGCTTCGGCCGGTAGCGCACGAGCAGATCCTCGAGCTCGTCGATGTCGCCGCGCGCGATGTCCCAGCCGATCAACTTCGCGCCCGCGGCGCGGAACGACTGAATCGCGCCCAGATAGCCCGGGCCGATCGACGATGACCGCGTCGCCGGGATCGATCAGGCAGCGCGCGAGCAGATCGAGCCCCTGCTGCGCGCCGGACAGAACCAGCACGCTCTCGCGCCGGCACGCCGTAGCGCTCGGCGATCGCGCTCGCGCAGCGCCGGCTGCCCTTCGGTCGGACCGTGGCCGCCACGCCGCGTGGCGGCTCGCGTCGAGCACGCGTGTCGATCGCCTCGCTGGAACGCCTCGGTCGGGAAAGCAGTCGATGCGCCGGCTCGCCGGCCGCAAGCGACAGCAGCCGCGCGTCGGACGAATGCCGCATCGTGTCGCGCAGCGTCGAGTCGCTCGAGCGCAGCGCGGCGGCGGCGATCTTGCCGCGCCACGCGAACGGCGTGCCGGTCGGCTCCGGCGCGGCGCACACGAACGTGCCGCGCCCGACGTAGCCGCGCAGCAGCCCGCGCGACTCGAGCTCGCGATAGGCGCTGACGACGGTCGTGCGGCTGATCTTGAAGCTGCTGCGCCAGCGTCGCGCTCCGGCGGCACGCGCGCGCCCGGACGGCAGCTCGCCGTGCGCGATGGCGCTTTCCAGCAGCGTGACCAGGTGGCTGTAGAGCGGCCGCTCGGTGCGGACGAACTGACGCTCGATCGACAGCATGAAAGCATGGACCTCCGCATTGACCTTGACTATGGATCGGCCGGTGGTCCACGAAGGTCCAATTGTGCCGTGGACGCCGACCAGCTCGATAGTCCAATTGGGACGAACGGCCGTTTTGAGGGCCGAATGACCAGTCCAATCAGGAAAGGTCTTCGTCTCAGCAGGTCGGTATTGATGGCGAAGGCGGCCTCGGCCCCTTCGGCGGCCGCCACGACGACCCACTGGACCGCGCGCGACGCGTCGCCCGCGACGTAGAGGCCCGGCAGGTGCGTCGGCCTCGTATTTTCCCGGTCCGGACCGTGCCCTTGTCGTTCATCACGCAGCCGAGCGCGGGTCGACGAGGTCCGACTGCTGCGTCTGGCCCGTCGTGAAGAACAGCGCGCGCGCGGTCGAGCGGATCGCCGCTCGCGAAGATCGATCGCGCTCGAGCTGCGTCCGCGCTCCTCGAGCCGGACGACGCGCTCTTCGCGCACGCGGATGCCGTTGCGATCGAGGCGCGCCAGATCGCTCGCCGCGGCGATCTCCGGCTGGACCGTCCGTGCACAGCACGAGATCGCGGCTCCAGCCGGTCAGCTCGAGCGACAGCCCCAGCCCGCGCGCGCCGCGGCCGTAGATCGCCAGCGGCTGATCGCGCACTTCCCAGCCGTCGCAGTACGGACAGTGGAACACGCTCGTCGCCGCAGCAGCTCGCGGAAGCCGGGAATCTCGGGCAGGTTGTCGACGACGCCGGTCGCGATCAGCAGCTTGCGCGACTGGAGCGCCGCGCCGTCCGCGAGCGTGACGTGGAACCGCGAGTCGCGGCACTCCGCGGCCGATGACTTCGACGTCGCGCAGCTCCACGGTGTCGTAGCGGCGCAGCTGCTCGCGCGACGATCTGCAGGAACTCGCGCGGCGCGCATGCCGTCGCGCGTGAGGAAGCCGTGCATCGCGCGCGAGGCGGCGTTGCGCGGCTTGCCGGTGTCGCACACGAGCACGCGGCGCCGGCAGCGTCCGAGCATCAGCGCCGCGCTCAGTCCGGCGGGACCGGCGCCGATGATGATGACGTCGCTATGACATCATGGTGACATGAGATCGGCGGCTCGGGGCTATGGGCTCAGGGTCAAGGCGCTGGTTCATGCGTGCTCTGGCTCTCGCTGCCGTCAGCTCGGCGTTCGCGCAGGATCCGCACGCGGGGCACGACATGGCAGCCGCGCTCAGGTGGACGTTCATGCAGGACGGCGATCGTCTTCGTGATGTTCAACGACCAGGGCAGTCCGCGCGGCGAGCGCGAGGTCAAAGCGCCGAACTGGTGGATGGGCATGGCGCGAGAAGCGCATCGGCAAGCGGACAGCTGACGCTGAACCTGATGCTCAGCCTCGATCCCGCCACGGTCGGCAACGCAGGGCTACAGCCACATCTTCCAGATCGGCGAGTCGTTCGAGGGAATCGCGCTCATCGATCATCAGCATCCGCACGATTTCCTGATGCAGGCCGCGGCCGTCTGGCGGCAGCCGCTCGCGACAGGGCTGACGCTGACGCTGGCGGGCGCGCCGGTCGGCGAGCCGGCGCTCGGCCCGATCGCGTTCATGCACCGCTCGTCGGCGGCCGAGAACCCGATGTCGCCGCTCGGCCATCACACGTTCGACTCGTCGCACATCGCGATGGGCGTGCTCACCGCGTCGCTCGAACGCGGCCCGTTCCAGGTCGGAGTCGTCCGTCTTCCACGGCGCCGAGCCCGACGAGAACCGGTGGGATCTGATGGATCCCGGCGCGCTCGACTCATGGTCCGATCCGCGGCTGGTGCCGGCCGTCGCGCGGCGTGGAGCTTCCAGGTGTCGCATGGACTTCTGACGCAGCCCGAAGCGCTCGAGGAAGGCGACGTGCGGCGGACGACCGCGTCGGCATCCGGTGACAGGCTCCGCGCGGCGAAGGATCGACGTCGGTCACGATCGCGTGGGGCCGCAACCGGAAGCTGGGCGGCACCTACGACGCCGCTCCTCGCCGAGATGACGCGCGCGTGCGGCCGGCGGGATCGATCTTCTGGCGCGTCGAAGTCGACGCAGGTCGAGACCGACGTCCTCCGCACCGGCGTGCACATCTGTCCAGGGCGGCCGCAAGAACGCGCACGTGGTCGATGATCGGGCGCAGCAGAGTTTCGTCGGCGCCGTCAGCGCTGGGCGTGACGCAAGACGGTGTGGCGCGCGCGTCGGTGGGACGCCGCGGTCGGCGCGCAGGTCACCGGCTACGCGGTGCCGGCAACGCTCTCGCCGTTCTACGGCGATCAGCCCGTGGTCGCGTCAGGTGCTGTTCCGCGCGTCCGTCCGCCCGGCGATGCACCGCATGGTGGACGTGACGATGACACGACGTCCGATGTAGCGAAGCGCGAGGCGCAAGGTGGGAGACGCGATGAAGTCGAAGCCGCTCGATTCGCGAAAGAGTCCGCGGTTCCGCGCAGCCGGCGACGTTCATGCGGCTGCCGCATCAGACCGATCTGGCCGGCGTGGACGTCGCGATGCTCGGCGTGCCGTTCGACAGCGGCACGTCGTACCGCATCCGGCGCGCCGCCTCGGCCGCGCGAGATCCGAGCGCAGTCGTCGCTGATCCGTCCCGTACTCCTACTTCCAGAAGATCTCGCCGTTCGAGACGCTGACGATCGTCGACGCCGGGCGACGTCGACGCGCCGCCGGTCGGCATCGAGCCGGCGTACGCCGCGATCGACGCAGGCGTGACCGCGCATCCTCGACGCGGGCGCGACGCCGCTCGTCGTCGGCGGGCGATCACTCGATCTCGCTGCCCTGCGCTGCGCGCCGTCGTCGCGGACGCACGGCCCGCTGGCGCTCGTCCAGTTCGACGCGCACATCGACACGTGGGGCGACTACTTCGGCGGCAAGTATTTCCACGGCTCGCCGTTCCGCCGCGCCATCGAAGAGAAGGCTCATCGATCCGTCGCGCTACGTCCAGGTCGGCATCCGCGGCCCGATGTACGGCGAGGACGACGACTTCACAGTATCCAGCGCGACCAGGGCGTCACGACGATCGACATCGGCATGGTCGAAGCGCGACGGCGCGGCAGAAGACGATGGCGCGCGTGCGCGAGATCGTGCAGCGGCCGTCCGCTCTACGTCACGTTCGACATCGATTCGGTCGATCCGGCGTTCGCGCCGGGCACCGGCACGCCGGAAGTCGGCGGCCTCACGAGTTACGAGGCGCAGGAGCTCGTCCGCGGGCTCGCCGGCCTGAATCTCGTCGGCTGCGACGTCGTCGAAGTCGCCCCGGTCTTCGACGGCCCCGGCCAGATCACCGCGCTCCTCGCGGCGAACATCATGTTCGAGCTGCTCTGCGTCAGAGCGCTTCGCGCCTACGGCACGGACCCAGCGCCACATTTCGCCGAACGTCGCCGCCTTGCCCTGCATCAGGAGGCCCGTGCGGAAGATCTTGCCGGCGGCGTAGACCGCCGCGATCGACGCGATCGCCGTGCAGCACGACCGAGCACCGCGACCTGCCACATCGGCGGACCGGGCGGCAGCATGATGCGGAGCAGCATCAGGAACGGCGTCGCTCGTCGGAAACAGCGACAGCGCCATCGAGACCGGGCTGTCGGGCGCGTTCAGGATCGGCGAACCACGTCATCCACGGCAGCATCATGAGCAGCATCGCCGGCGTCATCATGCCCTGCGCGTCCTTCAGATCCGAGCACGCGGCGCCGATCGTGATGAAGATCGACCCGAACATGAACGACGGCCATCAGCAGGAACAGCAGCAGCCACGCCGATGTCGGCTGACCGGATCGACGTCGCCGTAGCCGTAGTAGCTGCGCGACGGCGATGCCGCCGGCGACGTAGATCGCCGCCAGGAGCACCGAGACCGCGACGCAGCCCGACCAGCTTCCCCATCATCAGCTCGAACGGCGTGATCGATCCGATCAGCACCTCGCTGATGCGGCTCATCTTCTCCTCGATCACGCTGTTCAGGAGCTGCGGCGCGCCCGACATCACCGAGAAGAGCAGGATCATCATCATGCCCGACCGGGATCGCCGACCGTGCGGACCTTGTCGACCGGCGGCGGCGGCCTTGATCGCGCCGCTCGGCGTCGCGCTGCGAGCAGCCCCAGCTCCGACATCGTCGACGCGCTTCGTCAGCCGGCTCGACGAGCGCGCGATCGATCGACGCGCGTCGCGGAACCGCTGATTCACGATCTCGCGGTTGACCGTCGCCCGAGATCCAGCGACGGGCAGCGGCCGGTACCGGGATGATTCGAGTAGTAGCGCATCGACGCCGGTCGACGCGGGATCGAGCGCGTCGCTGGGAATCTCGACGAACGCGTAGCTCGTCGTCGCTTGCACGCGATCCGACAGCGCGGCGCGCGCCTGGTCGTCGTCGTCCTCGAACGTCGACCTCCGACGGGAGGAACCGCGGCTGCGTCTGCGCGCCGGCGGCGCGAGCGCTCGCGCGGTTCCACGTCGTCCGCCGCCGCCTTGAGCGGCGCGTAGAGCACGCCGGTGCGATCGACGACGACGAAACGGCGGTCCTTGACGTCGGTCGCGTTCCTTCGTGAACTTCTGCACGCCGAGCGCGATCGCCCGATGAAGACCGGCATCATCAGCAGGCCGACGATGAACGCCTTCGACCGGACCAGCGTCGTGAACTCGGAGACGGCGACGATGAGGGCCTTGTTTTTCATCGTGAGCCGTCTACACCGCCGGAGACAGGTCCGTGGGCCGCGCGATGCGGACGAAGATGTCGTGCAGCGACGGCCGCGTGATCTCGAAGTGGTGGACGGCGGTGCGTCGACGGCGAGCTGCTGCAGGAACTGCCTGCGGATCGCCGGACAGCCGGATCTCCTGCATCTGGCCGTAGTCGTTCACCGACTCGACGCCCGGCGATGCCGGCGAGCGCGGCGGCGCCGCCGGCGGTGCGCACACGGCACCGTGTCGAAGCCGTATTGCGCCTGGATCTCCTCGAGCGTGCCGTCGAGCACCTTCCGTCCCGCGAAAGATCATGAAGATGCGATCGCACATCTTCTCGGCGGTCGCCATGTCGTGCGTGCTGAAGACGACGGTCGTGCCGCGGCGGCGCATCTCGAGCACCGCGTCCTTGAGCGCCTCGGCGTTGACCGGGTCGAGGCCGGAGAACGGCTCGTCGAGGATCAGCAGCGTCGGGCTCGCAGATCGACGGCGCGACGAACTGCACCTTCTGCGACATGCCCTTCGAGAGCGCCTCGATCTTCTTCTCGCCCCAGCCCGTGCATGCCGAGCCGCGCCAGCCACTCGTCGATCGCGGGATCGAGCTGCGCGAGCGTGCGTCCCTTCAGACGCCCGTAGTAGCGCAGCAGGCGCCGGACGGTCATCTTCTTGTAGAGGCCGCGCTCTTCGGGGAGATAGCTGACGCGATCGCGCGCGGCGGCGGTGGCGGCGGAGCCCGAGCACCTCGATCTGCCCCTCGATCGGGCAGCAGGATGTGCATGATCATCCGCAGCGTCGTCGTCTTGCCCGAGCCGTTGGGGCCGATGAAGCCGTAGATGGATCCGTCGGGCACGGCGAGCGTGAGCCGTCGACGGCGGCGACGCCGCTGAAGCGCTTGGTGACGTCGGTCAGTCGGATCGCGTTGGCCATGGGAGACCGGCGCGCGCCATTCTACGTTTGCCCGGGCGTGTTTGACAACGCTTGTGAAACTTTTCACATTATAAGGACCCGGTTCATGTCGCCGGCCTCGCTCCTGTCGATATCGTAGAGCGACGACTTCGATATACGATTCAGCGTTGCGAAACGTCCGAACGACCACATCGATGAGTCAGATTTTCCCTCGCGCCACGAACATCTACTCCAGGCTCAGCATCTTGGCTCGGCTGGTCTTCGTCAGCGTTCCTCGGCGTGCGTCGTCGTCGCGATCTCGTGGTCAGGCTACGTGACCGGCCAGCACGTGACGCGTCGATCAGCCCGTGCAGTTCAGCCACGCGCACCACGTCGGCGGCGATGGGCATCGACTGCCGCTATTGCCATACCGACGGTCGAGGAGTCGGCGTTCGCCAACATTCCGCCGACCAAGACCTGCATGAACTGCCACTCGCAGATCTGGACCAACGCGCCGATTCTCGAGCCGGTGCGCGCCAGCTTCCGCGAGAACCGTCCGCTCGAGTGGATGGCGCGTCCACGATCTGCCCGATTTCGTCTACTTCAACCACAGCATCCACGTGGCCAAGGGCGTCGGCTGCGCGACCTGCCACGGGCCGGTCGACCAGATGCCGCTGATGTGCCAGGAGAACAGCCTGCAGATGAGCTGGTGCCTCGACTGCCACCGGAACCCGGCCAAGTACGTCCGGCCCGAGGATCAGGTCTTCAACATGGCCTACGAGCGCCCGTCGGACGATCCCGGCCTCGGCGAGGCGCCTGGTGAAGGAATACAAGATCGCCGGCGTGGATCAGCTCACGAGCTGCTCCACGTGCCACAGGTGAGCTATGGATTTTGCCGCCATCAGATCGCGTCTGGCCGGCTCCGAGGGCGTCTCTATTCGGCGCAGCCTCGGCGAGCTGGTCGGACTCGCAGCAGTTCCGCGAATACCTGCACCGCGAGATTTCCCGAGCAGGCGTCGCAGTGGAACGATCCCGAAGGGCGCGCCGCGAGTTCCTGAAGCTGATGAGCGCGTCGCTCGCGCTCGCCGGGCGTCAACGCCTGCACGAAGCAGCCGCCGGAAAGATCGTCCCCTACGTGCAGCCAGCCCGAGGACCTGGTGCCCGGGCCGTCCGCTGTTCTTCGCGACCGCCGTGCCGTTCGGCGGCGATCGCCGCGCCGGTCGCTCGTCGAGAGCCACGAGGGTCATCCGACCAAAGTCGAAGGCAATCCGCAACATCCGGCCAGCCTCGGCGGCTACCGACATCTTCGCGCAGGCCGCGATCCTGACGCTCTACGACCCCGATCGGTCGCAGACGCGTCCACTATCGCGGCGACGTCCGCGCCGTGGGGCGACTTCCTCTCGGCCGATGAAGGGCCGCGCTCGCGCACGCAGACAGGCCAAGCGAGGGCGCCGGGCCTCCGGTTCCTGACCGAGACGCATCACCTCGCCGTCGGTCGCCGAGCAGATTGCGCGATCCAGAAGGCGCTTCCCGCAGGCGAAGTGGCACCAGTGGGATCCGGCCCGCGCGAGACCGCGCGCGCCGCGGCGCAGTGCTGGCCGCACCGTCGAGGCGCATCTACCACTTCGACCAAGGCCGACGTCGTCGTCACGCTCGACGCCGACTTCCTCGGCGTGCGGCCCGCAGTCGTCGCTACGCGCGCGACTTCGCCGGCGCCGCCGCGCGGCGTGGACGCCGAACACGGCCGAACGCGGCCGAGCCGTGCATGAACCGGCTCTACGCGATCGAGCGACGCCGACGCTGACCGGCGCGAAGGCGCGATCACCGGCTGGCGCTGCAGCGCGTCGGAAGCGATCGCCCGGCGCGCGGGCGCTATCGGCGCGGCGGAGCAGGCGGGCCGTTCTGCGAACGAGCGCCGCGCGGAAATTCGTCGCCGCCGTCGCCGAAGGATCTGCAGGCGCATCGCGGCCACTCGCTCGTCGTCGCCGGCGACTACCAGCCCGCCGCCGGTTCACGCGCTCGCGCACCAGATGAACCAGGCGCTCGGCAACGTCGGCACGACGGTCGACCTACGGGCCGCCGGTCGAGATCAACCCGATCGATCAGCCGCCTCGCTGCGCGATCTCGTCGCCGGCGATGGACGCCGGGCCAGGTCGATCTGCTCGTGATCCTCGGCGGCAACCCGGTCTTCACGGCGCCGGCCGACCTCAAGTTTGCCGAGGCGCTCGGCAAGGTCGCCAGCGTCGCGTCCACGCTGAGCGCTCTACGCCGACGAGACGTCGTCGCTGTCACGCACTGGAACGTCCCCGAGGCGCACGCGCTCGAGGCTGTGGGCGACGCGCGCGCTACGACGGCACCGTCACCGATCATGCAGCCGCTGATCGCGCCGCTCTACGGCGGCAAGACGACGCAGGAAGTCGCTCGGCCGTCTTCATCGACGCGCAGACCGGCACGAGCGCGCACGATCTCGTGAAGGACTACTGGACGCGCGCAGTGCTGGCAGGTCGGCAAGGCAGAAGGATCACTGACCGACCTGGCGGCGCCGTTCAAGGCCGCGACGATGTGGCGCTACGTGCTCACGACTCGGCTGGTTCCCGGCGAACGGCAGCGGCGCTGGCGCGCGCAGCCGCAGTCAGCATCCCGTCCACTCCGCAACTCCAGCCCCAACGATCAGCGGCGTCGGGTCTCGAGATCATCTTTCCGCCACGACCCGACAATCTGGGACGGCCGCTTCGCCAACAACGGCTGGCTGCCAGGAACTGCCGAAGCCGATCACGCAGCTCACGTGGGACACCCGTGCTGGCGTGGATCAGCGACGACAGCTTCGCGCGCAGCGAAGGGCCTCGCCAGGACGGCGAGCACGTCAGGTCATCGACGTCGTCGAGCTGAAGTACGCGGCGAGCGATCCGCGAAGCGCTGTTGGCGCATCGTCGCCAGGCCATCCCGACGCAGTCGGTCACCGTGTCCTGCGGCTACGGCCGCCAGCGGCGCCGGACGCGTCGGCACGTCCGCCGACACGCGGCGCGCGAGTTCAACGTCTACAGGCTGCGCACCTCCGACGCGCTGTAGTTCGGCGGCGGGCGCTCGAGATCGCGAAGGCCGGCGAGTACCTCCTCGCTCGCGCACGCAGGAACACCACCTGATGGAGGGCGCGCGACCCGGTGCGCGCCGCGACGCGTCGAGGAGTGCCGTAGCCGATCCCGAGTCATCGCACGCAGCAGGGTGAGAACGCCGCCGCAGCACGCTGACGCTGATCCCCGACGTGGGACTACCGCAGGGCTACAAGTGGGGCATGGCGATCGACCTCAACGTCCTGCATCGGCTGCAACGCCTGCGTCGTCGCGCTGCCAGGCCGAGAACAACATCCCGGTCGTCGGCAAGGACCAGGTGCTGCGCGGCCGCGAGATGCACTGGCTGCGCGTCGATCACTACTACAGCGGGCCGGTCGCCAACTCGACCGAGACGTACTTCCAGCCGGTGCCGTGCATGCAGTGCGAGAACGCGCCCTGCGAGGTCGTCTGCCCGGTCGGCGCGACCGACGCACAGCCACGAAGGCCTGAACGACATGGTCTACAACCGCTGCGTCGGCACGCGCTACTGCTCGGACAACTGCCCGTACAAGGTCCGGCGCTTCAACTTCCTGCTCTACCAGGACTGGAACACGCCGAGCCTGAAGCTCGGTGCGCAATCCCGACGTCACCGTGCGCAGCCGCGGCGTGATGGAGAAGTGCACCTACTGCGTGCAGCGGATCAACCAGGCGAAGATCGAGTCCGAGAGGGGCGACCGCCAGGTCCGCGACGGCGAGATCAAGACCGCGTGCGCAGCAGGCCTGCCCCGCCGACGCGATTGTCTTCGGCAACCTGAACGATCCGGCGAGCCGCGTCGCGCAGCTGCAGGCCGAGGTCCGGAACTACTCGCTGCTCGGCGAGCTGAACACGCGGCCGCGGACCACGTATCTGGCGGCGGTGCGGCAACGTGCAACCCGGAGCTGGGCGAGTAACGTGGCCGAACACGTCCACGCCGTGGACGATCGATCGCGGCGCCGCGATGGCGGCACGCCGCCGGTGATCGCGCCGGGGCACACCTTCGGCACGGTCACCGACAAGATCAGCTCGATCGTCCTCGCGCGCCAGCACGCCGCTGTGGTGGTACGCCGGTTTCGGCGTCGCGCTGCTCCTCACCGGGCTGCTCGCTCGTCTCGCTGACCAACCTGGTGTTCACCGGGATCGGCATCTGGGGCAACAACGTCCCGGTCGGGTGGGCGTTCGACATCACCAACTTCGTCTGGTGGATCGGCATCGGCCACGCGGGCACGCTGATCTCGGCGATCCTGCTGCTCCTCAAGCAGACGTGGCGGACGTCGATCAACCGCTTCGCCGAGGCGATGACGCTGTTCGCGGTCGCGTCGCGCCGGGATCTTCCCGCTGCTTCCACACCGGCCGGCCGTGGCTGCGCCTACTGGCTGTTGCCGTATCCGAACACGATGGACGCTCTGGCCGCAGTTCCGGAGCCCGCTCGATCTGGGACGTGTTCGCGGTCTCGACCTACGCGACCGTGTCGCTGCTGTTCTGGTTCGTCGGCCTGATTCCCGATCTCGCGACGCTGCGCGATCGCTCGCAGTCGCCGCGTCGGGCCGGGTCATCTACGGCATGCTGGCGATGGGCTGGCGCGGGCTCGGCGCACCACTGGCACCGCTACGAGACGGCGTACCTGCTGCTCGCCGGGCCTGGCGACGCCGCTGGTCGTCTCGGTGCACACCGTCGTCAGCTTCGACTTCGCGGTCGGCGATCGTGCCCGGCTGGCACACGACGATCTTCCCGCCGTACTTCGTCGCCGGGCGCGATCTACTCCGGCTTCGCGATGGTGCTGACGCTCGCGATCCCGATCCGCGCGGTCTACAAGCTCGAAGACTTCATCACCATGCGCCACCTGCAGAACATGGCGAAGGTGATGCTCGTCACCGGGCTGATCGTCGCCTACGGCTACCTGACCGAGGCGTTCATCGCGTGGTACAGCGGCGACCAGCTACGAAGGCTTCGTGCCGCTGAACCGCATGTTCGGCCCGTACGCGCCGGCCTACTGGTCGCTGATCCTCTGCAACGTCGTGATTCCGCAGGCGCTGTGGTTCAAGCAGCGTGCGCACCAGCGTGCCGGCGCTGTTCATCATCTCGCTGATCGTGAACGTCGGCATGTGGCTCGAGCGCTTCGTGATCATCGTGCTCGAGCCTGCACCGCGACTTCCTGCCCTCGTCGTGGGGCAACTACTCGCCGACGTTCTGGGACTGGTCGACCTTCCTCGGCACGATCGGGTTGTTCCTGACGCTGCTGTTCCTGTTCCTGCGCTTCCTGCCGATGATCTCGATCTTCGAGATGCGGACGATGCTGCCGGAAGCGAAGGTGGACGAATGACTGCGAGGGTGCGTCCGGCGATCTACGGCCTGATGGCCGAGTTCGACGATCCGACGTCGCTCGTCGCCGCGACCGCAGCGGCGCCTACCGCGAGGGCTACCGCTGCATGGACGCCTACTCGCCGTACCCGATCGAGGAGCTGCACGAGGCGCTCGGCTCGCACCACACCGCGCCTGCCGCTGATCGTCCTGATCGGCGGGCTGTGCGGCTGCATCGGCGGCTACGCGCTGCAGTGCTGGGCGTCGGTCATCGCCTATCCCGCTGAACATCGGCGGCAAGCCGCTGCACAGCTGGCCGGCGTTCATCCCGGTCACCTTCGAGTGCACGATCCTCGTCGCGGCGCTGTCGTGCGTGCTCGGCATGCTCGCGCTGAACGGGCTGCCGATGCCGTATCACCCGGTGTTCAACGTGCCGCGCTTCGCGCTGGCCAGCCGCAACCGGTTCTTCCTGTGCATCGAGGCGCGCGATCCGAAGTTCGACGTCGAGGCGACGCGCCACTTCCTCGAAACCCTCAACCCGCGCGAGGTCACGACCGTTGCCGACTAGAGGCCACGACGTATAGCGCAGAACCCGCGAGAACCCGCAGAGAAGACTCTTTCTGCGAGGTTCTGCGATTTCTGCGTTGATCGTCGTCGTCGTGTCGCTGGCTGGCTGTGGGCTGCCGCCAGGACATGCACGATCAGCCGAAGTACATCCCGCTGCGCGAGTCGGCCTTCTTCAACGACGCGCGCTCGGCGCGGCCGGTCGTCGAGGGCACCGTCGCGCGCGGGCAGCTTCAGGACGATCGCGCTGCTCTACACCGGGAAGGTGAAGCGGCGACGACGCCACGGTCTTTCCGTTCCGCGTCGATGCGACCGTGATGGCGCGCGGCCAGGAGCGCTTCGACATCTTCTGCGCGCCGTGCCACGGCCGCACCGGCCAGGGCGACGGCATGGTGGTGCGGCGCGGCTACCGGCGGCCGCCGTCGATCCACCAGGACCGCCTGCGCGACGCGCCGGCCGGCCACTTCTTCGACGTGATCACGAACGGGTTCGGCGCGATGCCGGACTACGCCGCGCAGATCAAGGCGCGAGGACCGCTGGGCGATTGTCGCCTACGTCCGCGCGCTCCAGCTGAGCGGGCGCGCGACGCTGGCCGACGTCCCGGCGGCGGAGCGGGACCGGATCCAGCCATGACGCCGCTGACGCAGACCGCCGACGTCGCGCATCCCGGAGCTGGCCGGGCTGCAGCGCCGCCTGCTGCTCGTCGGCGCTGCCGGCGCTGCCGTGTCGCTCGTCGGTCTCTTCCTGAACCCGCGGCAGTTCTTCCAGTCGTACCTGATGGCCTACATGCTCTGCCTGGGCGTCACGCTCGGCTGCCTGGCGCTCGGCATGGTCCACCAGCTCTCGGGCGGCGCGTGGGGCGTCGTCATCCGGCGGCCGATCGGCGCGGCGGCGCGCGTGCTGCCGGTGATGACGGCGATGTTCCTGCCGATCGCGCTCGGCATGCGGCAGCTCTACGTCTGGACCAACCCGGATCTCCTCGCTGCACGACGAGGTGCTGCAGCACAAGCACCTCTACCTGAACACGCCGTTCTTCCTGGTCCGCGCCGCGATCTACTTCGCTGGTGTGGAACGCGACCGTCGTACTTCCTGAACAGCGTGGTCGCTGCGAGCAGGATCGCACCGCCGATCCGAAGCCTCGCGCGCCGCATGCAGATGCTGAGCGGCGGCGGCCTGCTCGCCTACGGCCTGACGATCACCTTCGCGTCGTTCGACTGGCTGATGTCGCTCGAGCCGCACTGGTTCTCGACGATCTACGGCGTGCTGATCCTCGGCGGCCAGGGCTCGTCGGCGCTCGCCTTCCTGATCGTCGTGCTCGTCTGGCTCAGCCGCCGCGCGCCGCTCGATCGCATCGTCGCCGCCGCGCACTTCCACGATCTCGGCAACCTGATGCTGCGCGTTCGTGATGCTGTGGGCCTACTTCTCGTTCTCGCAGTACCTGATCATCTGGTCGGGCAACCTGCCGGCGGAGATCGCGCTGGTACCTGCACCGCCTGCAGACCGGCTGGCGCGCGCGTCGGCCTCGTGCTGATCGTCTTGCACTTCGCCGCGCCGTTCGTCGTGCTGCTCTCGCGGCGGGTGAAGCGCGCAGCCGGAGCTGCTCGTCGAAGGTCGCGGTCGGCGTGCTGCTCGTCGCGCCTGGTCGATCTGTTCTGGCTGATCGCGCCCGAGTTCCACCAGCACGGCATCGTCCGTCAGCTGGCTCGACATCGTGCTGCCGCTGACGCTCGGCTCGATCTGGCTCGGCTGCTTCGTCCGGCAGCTGCGCGGGCGCGCGATCCTGCCGGTGCACGATCCGGAGTTCGACGAGGCGCTCGGCCGCATCATCGAGCGCGGCGCGCCGCCGAGGACGGCTCACTAGCCATGGCCGACGCCGCATCGCCCCAACGCCGCAGACGCCGCCGCTGGCCCGGCTGGCCACCTCGAGGTCCATCACGAGGAGAGCGACGTCAACATCCGGCGCGATCTTCGGCTTCGGCGGCGGCGCTGATGGCCGTCGCGTGCGGTGGTGCTCGCTGGTGATCTACGTGCTGTTCGGCTTCTTCGACGGGCGGGAACGCGCTGCAGCGCGCCGGCGGAGTACCCGCTCGCGGCGCAGGCCGAACCAGCGAGCCGCCCGAGCCGCGGCTGCAGACCAACCCGCGCGAGGACCTGGCCGAGATGCGCGCGCCAGGGAAGACGAGCTCCTCATCACCTACGGCTGGGTCGACAGGAACGCCGGCATCGTGCGGATCCCGATCGACGGCGGCGATGAAGCTGACGCTGGAGCGCGGGCTGCCCGCGCGGCAGAGAGCGAGCACGACGATGACACGCAGCGACACCGCGGAGCTCGCGCGAATTCGCCGAGAGTCTTGTGTCTTTGTATCCTTTGTGTCCTTTGCGGTTTCCGCCGTGAGGCGTGCACGCTCAGATGGCCAGTGGCCCGGGCGTCGGCCGGGCTACAAGCAGGAAGCGGGCATGTGTCGTCCTCGGCCATGCCGAAGGCGCTGCAATCGATCGGCTTCGATCAGAACATCGATCAGCGCGTGCCGCTCGACACCGTCTTTCGCGACGAGTCGGGCGCGACGGTGCGCCTCGGCGACTACTTCGGCCGCCAGCCCGGTCGTCCTCGTGTTCGCCTACTTCGACTGCCCGATGCTGTGCACGCAGGTGATCAACGGCCTGTCGAGCGCGCTGGGCGTGATGTCGCTCGAATCCCGGGCAAGGATTTCGAGATCGTCACGGTCAGCTTCAACCCGCGCGACACGCCGGCGTCGGCGGCGGCCAAGAAGGCGGTCTACCTCGAGCGCTACAAGCGGCCGCGGCGCCGCCAGAGCTGGCATTTCCTCACCGGCGATCAGCCGTCAGATCGAGCGCCTCACGCAAGGCCGCCGGCTTCCGCTACGCCTGGGACGCGGACACCAAGCAGTTCGCGCACCCGAGCGGCATCATCGTGCTGACGCCCGACGGCCGGCTGTCGCGCTACCTGTTCGGCATCGAGTACGGCCCCCGCGATCTGCGCTTCGGCATCGTCGAGGCGTCGGCCGGCAAGGTCGGCACGCCGGTCGACGCGCTGCTGCTCTACTGCTATCACTACGATCCGATGACCGGGCGCTACGGGCTCGTCGATCATGCGCGTGATCCGGCTGGCCGGCGCCGCCACGGTGCTCGCGCTCGTGCGCGTTCATCCTCGTGATGGTTCGCAAGGAACGACGTCGGCCCGGCACCTCGCCGCCGCCCTCAGCCCCGGCAGGTCTGAGCACCTGACTATGTGGACCGGGACTCCGTTGTTCCCCGAGCAGCGCGTCGACCATGGCTGGTCGCGTCGACGCGCTGTACTTCTTCCTGCTCGCCATCACCGTCTTCTTCTCGCTGCTCATCGCCGGCCTGATCGTCTACTACGCGATCCGAGTACCGCCGCCGCGATCCGAACAGCGTCGGCGAGGTGATCCACGGCGGGCTGATGCTCGAGATCACCTGGACGGTCATCCCGTTCCTGATCTCGATGGTGATCTTCGTGTGGGGCGCCAGCGTGTTCTTCGCGATGTCGCGCCCGCCCGACGAGACGCTGAACATCTACGTCGTCGGCAAGCAGTGGATGTGGAAGTTCCAGCACCTCGACGGCCAGCGCGAGATCAACGAGCTGCACGTGCCGGTCGGGCGGCCGGTGAAGCTGATCATGACGTCGGAGGACGTGATCCACGACGTCTTCGTCCCGGCGTTCCGCGTCAAGGCCGACGTCATTCCCGGACGCTACACGCAACCTCTGGTTCCAGCCGACCAAGCCGGGCCGCTATCACCTGTTCTGCGCCGAGTACTGCGGCACCCGGCATTCCGGGATGACCGGCGAGGTGATCGTGATGGAGCCGAGCGAGTATCCAGACCTGGCTGAGCGGCGGCGCGCCGGAAGGCTCGCTCGCGTCGGCCGGCGCCAAGCTGTTCCAGGATCTCGCGTGCAACACCTGCCATCGCCCCGACGCGCAGGGCCGCGGCCCGGTGCTCGAGGGGCTGTTCGGCAAGACCGTCCAGCTGCAGAGCGGCGAGACGATGACCGTCGACGAGGCCTACGTGCGCGAATCGATCCTGCAACCCGGCGGCGAAGGTGACCGCGGGCTTCCAGCCGATCATGCCGACCTTCCAGGGTCTGGTCACCGAGGAGCAGCTGCTCGAGCTGATCGAGTACGTCAAGTCGCTGAAGGCGCTGCCGCAGGTGCAGACAAGGTAGCAGCATGGCCAGTCCGACGCTTTTCATGCCGCCGCGGCACTACCTGAACGACGGCTACGGCATCAGGTCGTGGCTGCTGACGCGCGATCACAAGCGGATCGCGCTGCTGTATCTCGCCGCGCGTCACGTTCTTCTTCTTCATCGGCGGCGCGATGGCGGTGCTGATCCGGCTCGAGCTGGCGACGCCGGTCGGCGATCTGGTCACCGACGAGACCTACAACAAGCTGTTCACGATGCACGGCGTGATGATGGTGTTCTTCTTCCTCATCCCCGCCATCCCGTCGGTGCTCGGCAATTTCCTGGTGCCGATCATGATCGGCGCCAAGGATCTCGCGTTCCCGAAGCTGAACCTGGCGAGCTGGTACATCTACGTCATCGGCGCGATCGTTCACGACCTACTCGCTGGTCACCGGCGGCGCTCGACACCGGCTGGACGTTCTACACGCCGTTCAGCACCGTCTCCTCGACCAGCAACGTGATCTCGGCGGCGCTCGGCATCTTCATCACCGGCTTCTCGTCGATCCTGACCGGCCTGAACTTCATCGTCACGACGCACCGGATGCGCGCGCCGGGCATGACCTGGTTCCGGATGCCGCTGTTCATGTGGTCGATCTACGCCACCAGCCTGATCATGGTGCTCGGCACGCCGGTGGTGGCGATCACGATCCTGCTGGTCGCGGCCGAGCGGCTCTTCCACTTCGGCTTCTTCGATCCGCGCGTCGGCGGCGACCCGGTGCCTGTTCCAGCACCTGTTCTGGTTCTACTCGCACCCGGCGGTCTACATCATGGTGCTGCCGGCGATGGGCGTGATCAGCGAGCTGGTCGCGGCGTTCTGCCGCAAGCAGGTGTTCGGCTATTCGTTCGTCGCGTTCGCCAGCCTCGGCATCGCCGTGCTCGGCTTCCTGGTCTGGGGCCACCACATGTTCGTCGCCGGGCAGTCGGTCTACGCCGCGCTGATCTTCTCGATCCTGAGCTTCCTCGTCGCGGTCCCGTCGGCCGTCAAGGTCTTCAACTGGACGGCGACGATGCTACAGGGCTCGATCTCGTGGCAGACGCCGATGCTCTACGCGATCGGCTTCATCGGGCTGTTCACGATCGGCGGCCTGACCGGGCTCTTTCTCGCCGCGGTCGGCCTCGACGTCCACGTCACCGACACCTACTTCATCGTCGCGCACTTCCACTACATCATGGTCGGCGGGACGATCATGGGCTATCTCGGCGGCCTGCACTACTGGTGGCCGAAGATCAGCGGCCGCCTCTATCCACGAATTCCTCGCCAAGCTCAGCGCCGGCATCATCTTTCTCGGCTTCAACCTGACGTTCTTCCCGCAGTTCATCGCTCGGCTACCTCGGCATGCCGCGCCGCTACCACGCCTACCCGCCCGAGTTCCAGGTGCTGAACGTGCTGTCGTCGGCCGGCGCGTCGATCCTCGGCGTCGGCTACCTGATGCCGATGGTCTACCTGATGTGGTCGCTGCGCTACGGGCAGGATCGCCGGCGCGAACCCGTGGGGCGCGGTCGGCCTCGAGTGGACGACGACGTCGCCGCCGCCGACCGAGAACTTCGCGGAGACGCCGATCGTCACGTGGGACGCCTACGACTACAGGCGGCCGGTGGAGCATCATGTCGCCTGACGCGGCCGCTCAGCCGTCGCCGCACGGGCCACGCGCATCATCCGGCGCTGGCGCACCACTTCGACAACCTCGCGCAGCAGAGCGAGGCGGCGACGCTCGGGATGTGGGTGTTTCTCGTCACCGAGGTGCTGTTCTTCGGCGGCCTGTTCGCGACCTACGTGATCTACCGCAACTGGTACTCCCGACGGCCTTCGCCGCGGCGAGCCACGAGCTCGACGTCACGCTCGGCACGATCAACACCGTCGTCCTCATCACCAGCAGCCTGACGATGGCGCTGGGCGTGCACGCGGCGCAGCTGGGCCAGCGCAAGCTGCTGATGATCGTTCCTGATCGTGACGATGATCCTCGGCGCGGCGTTCCTCGGCATCAAGAGCGTGGAGTACTACCACAAGTTCGTCGAGCATCACGTGCCCGGGCCCGACTTCCAGTTCGAGAAGGAGCACATCCACCACGCGCAGATCTTCTTCTCGCTCGTACTTCATCGATGACCGGGCTGCACGCGCTGCACATGATCATCGGCCTCGGGATCATGCTGGTGATGTTCTGGCTGGCCGTGGCGCGGCACGATCACCGCCGAGTACTACAGCCCGATCGAGATCAGCGGCCTCTACTGGCACTTCGTCGACATCGTCTGGATCTTCCTGTTCCCGCTGCTCTATCTGATCGGAACGGCACGGCTGACACTGATGTCTGACCACATCGTTCCGCACGCGCACCTACTACACGATCTTCGCGATCCTGATGCTCTGCACCGGCCGCGACCGTGCTGATCGCGTTTGTCGACCTCGGCGCGTTGAACACCGTGGCGGCGCTGACCATCGCCGTGTTCAAGGCCGTCGCTCGTCATCCTGTTCTTCATGCACGTGAAGTACAGCACCCGGCTCACCTGGGCCGTCGTCGTCGGCAGCGTCTTCTGGCTCGGCATCCTGCTCGTGCTGACGATGAGCGACTACCTGACGCGGGCGTGGCGCACCTATGGGTGACCTCGTCGCATTCGCGCGTGCACCTAGTGTCCGGCTTTAGCCGGACCGTGACGGTTCGCCTGTGACGCCCTTCCCCTTCATCGTCCGGCTCGTGGTGCTGTTCGTGCTCGGCGCCGGCGACGGCCGCGCGCAGCCAGGATCTCGTCACGCCGGTGCGGGTCGGACGCGCCGACGCGCCGCTGACGCTGAACGTCTGGGCGCAGCAGGATTACTTCGCATCTCGCGGCGCGGCCGGCGATCGCCGACGCGTTCACCATCGGTCTTCGACGACTGGGCGCGCGCGCATCCCGGCGTCCAGCTGCGCGTGTCGGTGATGCCCGGCGCTGGAGCTGCACAAGGCGAAGCTGCAGCTCGCGGCGGCGGCGGACCGCCTGCCCGACGTCGCCTCGATCGACAGCTTCTGGCTGCCGCTGCTGACGAACGACGTCCAGCCGCTCGAGGCGCATCTGGCCCGGCCGAGGACCGCGCGCGACTTCCTGCCGTTCACGATCCAGACGCTGTCCGATCCCGGCCGGCCACGTCTACGGCCTGTGGCACGAGACCGACTGCCGCGTGCTCTTCTACCGCAAGGATCTCGTGCCGGTGCCGCCGCGCACGTGGGACGAGCTGCTCGACGACGGCGAGCCGCGTCGCGCGCGAGCAGCAGCTGTCGCCGGCTATCTCTACAACGCCGGCCGCTGGGAGGCGACGGTCTTCGATCACCTCGCGCATGTTCTGGGCGCAGGGCGGCGAGCTCGTCGACGCCGACGGCCGGCCGATCTTCGGCGAGGAGCCGAACCGCGCGCGCGATGCTCCGGCTGCTCGGGTTTCTGCGCGACACGATTCAGCGCGGCGCGTCGCCGCGATCGGTCCTCGGCACACAACGACTATCAGCAGCTGACCGGCGCCGCCGTCGCCGGCGACGTCGCGATGTTTCTCGGCGGCAACTGGCAGCTGAAGGATCTGCAGGCCGGGCTGTCGCCGGCCGAGTTCGCGAAGTGGGACATCGCGCCGATTCCGCAGGCCGACGCCGCCACGCGGTCGACCGGCACCGGCGGCTGGGTCTGGGTCGTCTTCGCGCGCGATCCGGCGCGGCAGCGCGCCGCGATCGAGTTCATCCGCGACGTCGAGGCGCCCGCGCACGCCGCGCGCATCAGCGAAGCGACCGGCCACCTGCCGGTGCGCCGCAGCGTCTACCGCGACTTCCCGATCTTCAGCCAGGACCGCGTGGTACCGGCGGTTCGGCGAGATGCTGGTCGACGGCCACGCGCGGCCGACCGTGCCGATCTACCCGGAGATTTCGCAGCAGCCTGCAGCTGGCGATCGGCTCCGGTGGTGTCCGGCGAGAAGACGCCGGACGCAGGCGCTCGACGAGGCGTGGCGCGCCGTGAACGCGCGAATACGCGCGGCAGACGCTCGTCGCGGACCGTCGACGGCGCGGCGCGGCGCCGATCGCGCTCGCGTGGCTGCCGATCGTGCTCGCGGTCGTCGTTTCCGGTCGCGATGTTCTGGCGCGGGCGCCGCGACGCGCCGGCGCGCGTCGCGTGGGTGCTGCCGGCCGTGGCGCTCGTGACGATCATCCTGATCTATCCGATGCTCGACCTGTTGCGGCTGTCGCTGACCGACGCGACGGTCGCCGGCAGCGCGCTACGCATACACGCTCGCGAGCTATCGGGCGCTGCTCGCCGACGACGCGTCGTTCTACGGCATGGTCGGCGTGACGGCGATCTTCGTCGCCGCGCTCGGTCGTCCTGCAGCTGACGATCGGCTTCGCGATCGCCTGGCTGATCGACGCCGCGCGCCGCCGGCGCGCGCCGGCACGCTCGTCGCGCGCGATGGCGGTCGTCAGCGCCTGGGTGATCCCGGGTGTCCTGGCCGGCGTGCTCTGGAAGATCCTGCTGATCGAAAACCGCTCGGGCATCGTCAACTACTACCTGTCGCAGGTCGGCGTCGGGCCGCTGCCGCTGATCTCGTCGCCGGCGCTGGCGCTGCGCGTCGGTCATCGTCGCCAACGTGTGGCGCGGCTGCGCCTTCAGCATGATCCTGCTCTACGCCGGCCTGCAGCGCGTGCCGCGCGAGCTGCACGAAGCGGCGGACCTCGAAGGCGTGTCGGCGTGGCAGCGCCTGCGCTGGCTGCTGATTCCGCAGCTGGCGCCGGTCATCGCGCTGAACCTCGTGCTGATCACGATCGCGTCGTTCAACACCTTCGATCTCATCATCCCGCTGACCGGCGGCGGGCCGGCGCGGCGCACCGAGGTGATCTCGCTCTTCATGTATCGCCTGGGGTTCTTCGATCTCGAGGCGGGACGCGCGGCGGCGGTCGCGGTCGTGATGCTGGTCGTCAACCTGACGCTGGCGTGGGTCGCCGGCCGGCTGATCATGCGCGAGCGACGGACGATGCGCGCGAGCGCGGGCGGCGGCACGATGATCGCGACGCGCCGGCAGGCGCGCTGCTTCATCGCCGCGCTGGCGGCCGCCGCCGCGGCGTTCCTGCTGCCGCAGCTGTGGCTGTTCTCGCTGTCGCTCAAGAGCAAGGCCGGCGTCTACGAGTACCCGCCGCGGTGGATTCCCGCGGGACGGATCGCTCGCGAACTACCGCTTCGCGCTGACGCACACGCAGGTGCCGTGGTATCTCTGGAACAGCGCGGTCGTCGCGGTCGCTGGCCACGGCGGTGACGACTTGGCGGTCGCCGTTCCGGCGGCATACGTGCTCTCGCGCGAGCGCTTCCGCGGGCGGCGGCCGCTGATGGCGGCGCTGCTGGCCGTGCAGATGGTGTCGCCGGTGATCCTGCTGGTGCCGATCTACGGCGTCATCGAGCGGCTCGGGCCTGATCGACACGCGGGCAGGGCTGATCCTCGTCTACGCGGCGATGCAGGTCCCGTTCACCGTCTGGGTGCTCAAGAACTTCTTCGACGCGGTGCCGCGATCGATCTTCGAGGCGGCGCGCCTCGACGGCGCGTCGCGCGCGCGCACGCTGTGGACGATCGTGCTGCCGATCGTCGCGCCGGGCCTCGGCGCGACCGCGATCTTCAACCTGGCGGCGTACTGGTCGGAGTTCTCGCTCGCGCTGGTGCTGCTCGACTCGCAGGAGCGCTATCACGATGCCGCTCGGCCTGTTCAGCTTTCAGAGCGCCTACGAGACCGACTGGCAGCTGCTCGCCGCGGCGAGCTTCATCGCGCTCGTGCCGGTGCATCGCCGGCGTTCGTGCTGCCTGCAACGCTTCTTCGTCGCCGGCCTCACCGCCGGCGCGGTCAAAGGGTGACCACGACGCATGCTCGATATCCACGTCGTCTCGCACACGCACTGGGATCGCGAGTGGTATCTGACGCACGAGCAGTTCCGCTTCAGGCTCGTCGCGCTCGTCGATCGGCTGCTGGATCTGCTCGACGCCGATCCGGCACTACAAGCACTTCCATCTCGACGGCCAGACGATCGTGCTCGAGGACTACCTCGAGATCCGGCCCGAGCAGGAGCCGCGGCTGCGGCAGCGCGATCGAGGACGGCCGGATCCTGATCGGCCCGTGGTACGTGATGCCGGACGAGTTTCTCGTCAGCGGCGAGTCGCTGGTCCGCAACCTCGTCGCGCGGCCACCGCATCTCGCGCGAGTTCGGCACGCCGATGCCGGTCGGCTACCTGCCGGATCTGTTCGGCCACGTCGGCCAGATGCCGCAGATCTGGCGGCAGTTCGGCCTCGACAACACCGATCCTGTGGCGCGGCTTCGGCGGCACGAACGCCGAGTACTGGTGGGACGCGCCGGACGGCTCGCGCGTGCTGATGATGCACCTGCCGCCGGAGGGCTACTGCAACGCGACGCGCATCGTGTTCGATCCCGAGCGCGATGATGGCGCGCGCGCGACGGAGAAGGTCGACTACGAGCGCGCGCGCACGCGCACCGGCCAGGCGCTGCTGATGAACGGCGTCGATCACGTCGAGCCGCACACCGCGATCCCGGCGCTCGATCGAGCGGCTGTCGGCGATCGCCGGCCAGCGCGCGCATGCATTCGACGCTGCCCGCGCTACGTCGCCGCCGTCAGGACGCGCCGTCGAGACGCGAGCGGCCGGCGCTCGAGACCGTCGCCGGCGAGCTGCGCGGCGGCGACCGACTACGCCAACCTGCTGCCCGGCGTGCTCTCGGCGCGCGTCTACCTGAAACAGCAGAACGCGCACGTGCAGACGCTGCTCGAGTCGTATGCCGAGCCGCTGCTCGGTGTTCGCGTCGCTGGTCGGCGCGCGCTATCCGGCCGGCGAGCTGCGGCATACGCCTGGAAGACGCTGCTGCAGAACCATCCGCACGACAGCATCTGCGGCTGCAGCATCGACGCGGTGCACGAGGAGAACATGACGCGCGTTCGCGCGCGCCGGCCAGGTCGGCGACGCGGTGGTCGACGCCGCGCTCGACGCGATCGCCGACTCGGTGCCGGCGCCGCCCGCCGGGCATCGATCCGTGCGGTCGTCGTCAACGCCGACGCGCGTCGAGCGCGCGCAGGTCGTCGAGGCGTTCATCGATCTGCCGGTCGACAGCGCGGAGCCGTGGCGGCACGGTCGACGCGCAGGCGCTCGATCGGCCGGTCGACGTTCTGGCCGCGCCGAGGCGACGATCGCCGACGTCACCGGGCCTGACGGGCAGCCGCTCGAGTTTCAGGTCTCTCGGCGAAGAGCAGATCGTCAGCCACGTGATGAGCCGCTACGAAACGCCGTGGGCGCTGAACGTCCGCCGGCTGCACGTGCTCTGGTGGGCGCCGGCGCTGCCGCCGTGCGGCTACGCGGCGTTCGATCTACGCGTCGAGCGAGCACCGAAACCGGTGCCGGCACGCGGCGGCAGTGCCGCCAAGGCGGCGGTTACGGCCTGCCTACGCGTCGCTTACGGACGCGGCTGGTGACGCAGCAGTGCCGCTGAGAACGAACGGCTGCGCGTCTCGGTGAACGACGATGGCACGTTCGAGGTGATGGACAAGGCGACGCGGCGTGACGTATCACCGCGTCGCGGTCGCTCGAGGACGTCGGCGACGTCGGCGACGAGTAGCACCATTGCCGCCGGCGTCGGACCCGCGCGTCGACCGCCGCGACGCGCGCGTGACCGGCCGTGACGCGGCTGTCAGCGCGGGCCGCTGCGCGCCGGCCTTCCGCGTCGAGCTCGAGCTGCCGCTGCCGAGCGTCGGCCAGCTGGCGATCGCGCAGTCACGGTCGCGACCGACATCGTTGACGGTGCCGGTGACGATCGACGCGACGCTCGACGCCGGATCGCCGCGCGTCGGCCTTGCTCGGTGTCGGTCGACAACCGCGCGCGCGATCACCGGCTGCGCATCCTCTTCCCGACCGGCGCGTACGCAGGTCGACAGCTGCCCGCGCCGACACCGCGTTCGATGTCGTGACGCGCCCGGCGCGTGATGCCGGTGCCGGCGACGATCAGGAACGAAGTCGCCGGTCAGCAGCGCGCCGATGATTTCCGGTGGTCGACGCCGGCGACGCGCGACCAGGCGCCACCGTGATCGGCAAGGGCCTGATGGAGTGCGAGATCGCCGGCGAGCCGCCGGCGATCGCGCTGACGCTCGTCCGCGCGGTCGGCGACCTGTCGCGCAACGATCTGGCGACGCGGTCCCTCAGGCCACGCCGGGACCGCCGGTCGCGACGCCGGCGGCGCAGTGCCTCGGCCGTCACCGGTTCGAGGATCGCGCCTTCGAGCCGCCATGGCCCGCGCGCCGGCACCGGGCGCCCTGCTCGCCAGCGCCCGCGCGCACAACATCCCAGCCGCGTGTCGTGACCGCCCGCCGGCCGTGAAGGCGCCGCGCCGCTGACGCGCTCGTTCGCTCGCACATCAATGCCGGTGACGGCGACCTCGTCCTCAGCGCGCTTGCAAGCGTGGCGACGATCGCGCCAGCATCATCGTCCGGGCTCTTCAATCCCGGCGACGAAGAGGCGCACGCCACGCGTCGAGATGGATGTGCGCGGTCGCACAGAGCCTTCGCACGTGAATTTCCTCGAGGAACGCCAGCGGCCGGATGTGCGCTCGAGGACGGCGCCGATCGCGGTACGGCTGACAAGCCGCACCAGATCCAGACGATCGAGATCGTTGCGCAGATCACCCATCGCACGTGGTGTCTTCGGCTTTCAGCCGGACCGTGATTCTGGTGCACGGCACGGCGGCTGACTGACAACCCGCGCCGCGGCACGTCAGCGCGACGAACACCTCCGATCGAATCAGCCAGCGCTCGCCGCGGCTTGACCCACTGCGCCAGATGCCCTGCCGCCGATCGTCACCGGCCCGGTGGCGCTGCCAGGTGTCCCCTGCCACGTGCCGGTCTCGAAGGCCAGCGGCCACTTCGGGCTCACGTCGATCTCGCGGGTGAGACGCTGGTAGACGAGGCGCGACTCGGGCGGGCCGGTGGGTTGAAGCGCTTCCCGTGCCTCGGCGATGCCGCTCAGCCGCTGCCCGAGCGCGCGGCGCACCGTCACGTCTTCGGTCCAGAAGCTGGCGGCCAGGTCGAGGTCGCCGGCGGCGATGGCGCGATTCTGCGCCACCCGCGCGGTCGCGACGAGTCGCGCGATCGTCGGCCGCCGAGACGATTGACCACGCGCGCAGCGGCGATGACGACTCCGGCGAGAGCTGAAGGCCAGCGCATGGATCACCTCTGACTGAGACTGCTTCGGTGCGTGGCTGTCCGCCTTCAGGCGGAGTCTCGTGCCTGCTCGGACCTGGCCCGTGCCCTACGTGCGAGGAGAGCCCTTGACGTCAGCGACGACCACCGACTGGCCGCTCTCCTGCGCGCGCGTCGCGGCGACGCCCAGCCGCAGCGCCTCCAGCCCGTCGACGATCGTGATCGGCGGCGTCCGATCCTGCAGCACGTTCTGCGCGAAGTTCTGCAGCTGCGTCGTGTAGGCGTCGCGGAAGCGCTCCATGAAGTACGGCACCGTGTCGTGCGCGACCGAGTTCTTCGTCATCACCATGAGCGGCGTCTCGCGCAGGTAGCCGATCCGCACCGTGCCTTCGGAGCCGAGGATCTCGGTCGAGATGTCGTAGCCGTAGATGCCGCTGCGGCTCAGATCGACGACGCCGAGCTTGCCGCTGGCGAAGGTCAGGCTCGCGACCGCGTTGTCGATGTCGCCGACCGTGGCCAGCTCGGGGTACGCGATCGTCGCGCCGATCGTCGACACCGTCGCGCACGTCGCCCATGAACCAGCGCGCGAGATCGAAATCGTGGATGCCCATGTCGATCAGCATGCCGCCGCTGCTCTTCGGGTTGGCGTACTCGAGGCTCGGGCGGAACGGATCGCGCGACGTCGACTTGAACACCAGCGGCGTGCCGATGCGCCCGGCCTCGATCTGCGCTTCTTCCGGCGGCATAGCCGGCGTCGAACCGCCGCATGAACCCCATCTGGAAGAACATGCCCGGACCGGGCGATCGGCCTCCTGCATCGCCGCGACCTCGTCGAGCGAGAGCGCCGGCGGCTTCTCGCAGAACGTCGGCTTCTTGCGCGCCGCCGCGGCGACGCACGAGCTCGCGGTGCGTGTGCGTCGGGCGTGACGATGACGACCGCGTCGACCGCCGTCGTCGTCGATGAGCGCGAGCGGATCCGCGTAGTGGCGCGGCGACGTCGAATTCGGCGGCGACTTCCTGCCGCCAGCGACCCCAACGGGATCGGCGACCGCCACGAGCCGCGTTTCGGCGAATGCGGCCGGCAGAGATCGCGCGCGTAGACGCGGCCCAGGCGGCCGAGACCGATCAATCCAACTGCCAGTCGTCCTTTCGAGCGCTGTCATTTCACGTTGTCCTTTGTCACGAGCTCGAGCTTCGACCTTGATATCCGCCGGCACCGTCTCGCCGCGGATCACCTTGACGGCGCTCTCCACGGCGACGCGTCCCATCTCGGACGGGAACTGCGCCACCGACGCCTCCATCGTTCCCGCCGCAATCGCCTTCTTCGCATCGTCGAGCGCGTCGAAGCCGATGACGCGGATCTTGCCGGTCTTGCCGGCGGCGGCGATCGCTTCGATGGCGCCGAGCGCCATCAGGTCGCTGCACGCGAACACGCTGTCGATGTCGGCGTGCGCCTGCAGCATGTTCTGGAACACGTTGAAGCCCTGGTCGCGCTCCCAGTTCGCCGGCTGCGACGCGACGATCGTGATGCCGGGCGAGTCCTTGACGGCGTCGCGGAAGCCGCGCAGCCGCGAGTCGCCGGTCTCGTGGCCGGGAATGCCCTCGAGGATCGCCGACGCGCGCCTTGCCGCCCGACGACCTTGACCAGGTAATCGCCGGCCAGCTTGCCGCCCTCGTAGTTGTCCGATCCGACGAAGGTCTCGGTCCGCACGCCGGCATCGGCGGCGGCCTTCGCGTCGACGCGCGTGTCGACGACGACGATCGGCACCTTGGCGTCCTTGGCCTTGACCAGCGCGGAGACGATCTCGCGCGAGCCGCTCGGCGTGATGCAGAGCGCCTGGATGCCGGTCTGGATCATGTTCTCGACGATCTGCATCTGCTTCTCGACGTCGATCTCGCGCTCGGCGGCCTGCACCTGCAGCGTGACGCCGAGGCGATCGGCGGCCTCCTGCGCGCCGCGGCGCATGTCGACGAAGAACGGGTGGTTCAAGCGTCTTGAGCACGAGCGCCACGGTCGGCTTGGCATGTGCTCGTGGCGCTCGGTCGCGCCGCGATTGCAGGAGAGCGAGAGCGCGCGGCGATCACGAGGATCAGCGCGAATGTTTTCTCATATATGTCTCCCGCTCGGCTGACGCTAGCGCTGCGTCTCACGGCCCGTCGAAAGCCGTGCGCCTAAGGCGCTTGGCCGACGTCACCGACGCTAGTCATCTCCGCTTCAACACCGTATCGAGCAGCACCGCGATCACGATCACGCCGCCGATCACGATCTGCTGGAGAAACGACGAGACGCCGAGCAGGTTCAGGCCGTTCCTGCAGCACGCCCATGATCAGCGCGCCGACCAGCGTGCCGCCAAGCGATGCCCTCGCCGCCCATCAGGCTGGTGCCGCCGATCACGGTCGCGGCGATCGCGTCGAGCTCGTACATCATGCCCGCAATCGGCTGCGCCGAGTTGAGCCGCGCCGTCAGGATGACGGCGGCGACCGCGCTCATCAGCCCCGAGACGCCGTAGATCATCGTCTTGTGAAAGCGGATCGCCACGCCCGACAGGCGCGTGGCTTCCTCGTTGCCGCCGATCGCGTAGACGTAGCGGCCGAACGTCGTCCGCGTCAGCACGAAGTGCGCGACCAGGTAGACCAGCGCCATCGCGATGACCGGGCGCCGGGATGAAACCGACGCGGCCGGTCGCGAGCACGCGGAACGACGCGTCGAACCCGGAGACCGGCCGCCCTTCCGTGAAGAGCAGCGCCGCGCCGCGCGCGATGCTCATCGTGCCGAGCGTGACGATGAACGGCGGCAGGCCGCCCCAGCTGATCAGCGCGCCGTTGGCCAGGCCGCAGGCGAGCCCGACCGCGAGCGCCAGCAGCAGCGCGACCGGCATCGGCTGGCCGCCCTGCAGCGCCGTGCCCAGCACGACGCCCGACGAGCGCGACGATCGAGCCGACCGAGAGGTCGATGCCGCCGGACAGGATCACGAACGTCATCCCGACGGCGACGATCGGCGTTGATGCTGGTCTGCTCGGCGACGTTGAGCAGGTTCGAGACGCGTCAGGAAGTGCGGCGTCAGGATCCACAGCACGGCGCACAGCACCACGAGGCCGATGACCGTCCCGAACTGGCGCGCGGCGATCAACTGGCCAGCCCCAGCGCCGCGCTGCAGCACGCGCTCCTCGGTCGGCGTCCGCCGCGTCGATCTCCGCCTGGATGCGGCCGCGGTGCATCACCGAGGATGCGATCGCTCATCCCGAGCAGCTCGGGCAGCTCCGACGAGATCATGATGATGCCGGCGCCGCGCGCCGTCGAGCCGGTTCATCAGGTGGTAGATCTCGACCTTCGCGCCGACGTCGATCCCGCGCGTCGGCTCGTCGAAGATGAAGATGCGGACGTCGCCCGCGAGCCACTTGCCGAGCACGACCTTCTGCTGGTTGCCGCCGCTCAGCAGCCGCACGGCCTGCGTCGCGGTCGCTTTGACGCGCAGCTCGTCGACGATCGGCCCGGCGAGCGCCGCCTCGCATCCGCGCGGCAACACGCCCAGCCGCGCCAGCCGCCGTCCGTGCGGCAGCGCGATGTTGCGCGCCACGGTCAGCCCCGGCACGAGGCCCTGCGCCTTGCGATCTTCCGGCAGCAGGCCGATGCCGTGCGCGATCGCGTCGGCCGGGCCGCGCGAGGTCGAACCTCGACGCCGTCGACGACGAGCCGTCCGTCGATCGCTGCGGTCGGCGCCGGCGATGACGCGCGCCAGCTCGGTCCGCCCGGCGCCGACGAGCCCGGCAATCCCCAGCACCTCGCCGGCGTGCAGCGACAGGCTGATGTCGGACAGCGCGCCCCGCGGCTGACCGTGCTCGACCCGCAGGAGCTCGGTGCCGCGCGCCGCGCGGACTTTCGGAAAGTGCTCGCTCAGGTCGCGGTTCGCCATCAGCCGCACGAGCTCGGGCACGGTCACTTCGTTCAGGAGCCGGGTCGTGACGTGGCGTCCGTCGCGCAGCACCGTGACGCGCCGGCCGATGCGGAAGACTTCGTCGAGCCGGTGCGTGATGTAGACGATCGCCACGCCGCGCGCGGTGAGGCGCTCGATCAGCGCAAACAGCTGCGTGACCTCGCGGCTCGTCAGCGACGAGGTCGGCTCGTCCATCGACCAGCACCCTGAGGCCCTGCCGCCGGCCCGGTGGAAGCGGACGAGACGAGCGCCTTCGCGATCTCGACCATCTGACGCTGCGCCATCCCGAGGCGTGCGCACGCGGCGTGCGCGGGCCGAGCGCGGCGGCGTCGAGGCCGAGGTCGGCGAGCACGCTGCGACGTCCGCTCGTCGAGCGCACGCCAGTCGACGACGCCGCCCAGCGCGTCGGCAGCGCGCCGAGGAAGATGTTCTCGGCGACCGAGAGCTGCGGCACGAGGTTCAGCTCCTGGTAGATGACGCGGATGCCGAGGGCGAGCGCGTCGCGCGGGCTGCCGATCTCGACCGGCTGGCCGTCGATGCGGATCTCGCCGGCGTCCTTGCGGTAGGCGCCGCTGAGGATCTTCATCAGCGTCGACTTGCCGGCGCCGTTCTCGCCGAGCAGCATGTGGACGTCGCCGGCATGGAGCGTCAGGTCGACGCCGTCGAGCGCCACGACGCCGGGAAACGCCTTGCACACGCCGCGCATCTCGAGCACGGGCGCCGGCGCGCTCGCGGTCACGGGATCTTCACCTCGAAGCGGCGCACCGCCGGCCGGGATCACCTGGTTCCCCCGCCAGGTGACGCAGCGTCGGTCCGGGGACGAACTGATCGTCGAGCATGAAGAGCTTGGTGAGGCTGGTCAGGCGCACGGGCGTGGCGGGCAGCGGCGGCTGCCCTTCGGCCGGCGGCCGCTCGTAGGCCAGCGCCCGGATGCCGCGGATGTCGGCCGGCGCGTGTCCCCGGCGGCAGCGGGATCGCGGCCCGGAAACATCCGTCGCGGACGATGCGGTGCTGGCGGACGCCCCGGTCGGATGGAATCCAGGTGTCTCGCACCGCGACGGCAAACGCGATCGCGGCGGTGCCGACTTCGCCGCAGGCCTCGATGTAGACGAAGCGGCGCGGATCCGGGATCTGTTTGTTTCCGGGCGGCGCATCCGCGACGATCTTGCCCTCGCGTGCCAGCTCCTGCGCCATGACCGCGTACGCCACGGCTGCGCGTCCATCACCGCTTCGCGCGAGACGCCGGCGAGATCGAACTTCACCGGCGCCGGCGCGTAGCGGATCGCGCGTCGGACCCGACTCGCTCACCATGTTGTTGTCGGTCGAGACCCACTGCAGCGGATGCCGCGCCTCGTGCCTGCCCGTTGAACGGCGGCACTTCGTGCCCGGGTCCCTGGAACTCCTCGGCGAGCACCGCATTCCGCGCGTCCACCTCGACGCCGTAGACGAACTCGATGTCGGTCGTGCGCCCCCACGTCGCCATCAGGCGATCGGTCGGCGTGCCCGCCGTCCTCGTTCGAGAAGATCGACCGAGTAGCGGAACTGACGGCCACGCGCGGTCGGGCACGACCTCGTACGCACATGAACAGCGGCAGGTCGGTGAACCTGCCGACCGTATTCGGCCGTGCGTAGAGGACCGGCGCCATCGACGTCGCGACGGCGTCGTCGCTCCCATCGCGTCGCAAGGAGCAGCACGTCCGGCACGTCGATCGCGGCCGGCCCGCGCGCCGGCAGCGCTGAGCGCCGCGTCGCGCTCGATCGTCAGCGCGGTGGCGCCCCGCCGCGAGCGTGCCCAGCGAGACGCGATACTCGGCGGCCGCCTCGCCCCGCGCCAGCATGATGTGCTGGAGTAGCCGTGCCGTCGACGAGGACTCGCAGCGCCGCCGCCTCGCGCCCGGCTCTCGTCCCAGTCGCAGCGCGCGCAGCCGGCGCACGACGACGGCGACGGCTTCTCCTGGCGCTGCGGCAGACGAAGCGCTGCGGGCATACGTGTCGGGTCGGGCGGCGGGCGCCGCCGCACGCGAGCGGCCACGTCGACCAGCGCAGCGAGCCAGACGGAGGCCGTCGTGATTCACCTGTCGCGAGGTCGGCGGTGATGCAGCTCGCGGACTTCGTCGAGCGTCGGCACGCCGTTGAGCGCGCCGAGCCGCGTGCAGCTGACCGCGGCGGCGGCGTTGGCGATGCGCAGCGCCTCGTCGATCGGCAGGCCGTGCACGAGCGCGTAGATGAAGCCGCCGCGAAACACGTCGCCGGCGCCGGTGGTGTCGAGCGCGTGGACCGTGGAACGCCGGCACGTGGTAGAAGCGTGTCGCCTTCGAGCGCCATCGCGCCCGCGATCGCCCAGCGTGCACGCACAGCAGGCCGTCGTGCGTCTCGCGCAGCTGCCGCAGCGCGCGCTCCATGATCGTTGATGCCGGTGAGCTGCGGCGGCACGTGCTCGGCGAAGATCGGCATGCGTCACGCCGGCGACGAGCTCGCCGGTGCGTCGGGTGATGCGGTCGATGTCGCTCGTCACCAGGGCGCCGGCGGCGCGCGCGATCCTGCGCCGCCCGGATCGCCGCGTCCTCGATCGACGTCGTCCACGTGCACGACCCGCGCGGCCGTCGATCGCCTCGATCGGCAGCTCGCGCTCGCGCAGCCGCAGCTTCTCGTCGCGATCCCACAAGCACGATGCGCTCGCCGGTGGTTTCGTCGACGAGGATCACCGCGAACTGGTTCTCGCGCGTCGCGGATGATCAGGTCCGCCATGTCGACGTCGCGCTGCTCGAGCTCGGCGCGGATGCCGGCGGCCGTTGTCGTCGGTGCCGGAGACGCCGACGTGCTTCGCTGCGCAGGCCGAGGCTGCGCGCAGGTGCACATCGCCGTCGCCGTCTGGCCGCCGCAGAGCACGCGGCGCTCCTCGATCTGCATCTTCGCGAACGAGCCGAACGGCTGCGGATAGCCGGGCAGCAGGTTCACGAAGTCCACGGAGTTGGCGCCGACGCCGACGACGTCCCAGCGCCTCGTGCGGTCATGGCGAGTTCAGCGCGCGCGTCGCGTTGTCACGGGTGCCGCCGTCATGGCGTCGGAGTATACTGCATCCGAATGCGCGTGCGATTCGAGCGGTGTCACGAAGCGATTCGGCGCGCACCGACGCGGTGCGACGGCATCGATCTCGACGTCGACGACGGCGAGTGCCTCGTGCTGCTCGGGCCGTCCGGATGCGGCAAGACGACGCTGCTCCGGCTGCTCGCCGGCCTCGAGTCGGCTGGACTCCGGCGCGATCTGGATCGGCGATCGGCGCGTCGAACGACGCTCGGCGCCGGCGAGCCGCGACGTCGCGATGGTCTTTCAGAACTACGCGCTCTATCCGCATCTCTCCGTCTTCGACAACATCGCGTTTCCGCTCCGCACGCCGCCGCGTCGGCCGCGGACGAGATCGACCGGCGCGTGCGCGAGGCCGCCGGCCGCGTCGGCCTCACCGAGCTGCTCGCGCGCCGCCCGGCGCAGCTGTCGGGCGGCCAGCAGCAGCGCGTCGCGCTCGCCCGCGCCATCGTGCGGCAGCCGACGGTCTATCTGATGGACGAACCGCTGTCGAACCTCGACGCGCAGCTGCGGCTGCAGACGCGGACTGAGCTGAAGCGGCTCCACCAGCGAGCTCGGCACGACCATGATCTACGTCACGCACGATCAGGGCGAGGCGATGACGCTCGGCACCGCATCGCCATCATGCGGCACGGCGCGATCGTCCAGGCCGGCGCGCCGATGGAGCTGCTATCGGCGGCCGGTCAACACCTTCGTCGCGACGTTTCTCGGCAGCCCGCCGATGAACCTGCTGGACCGGATCGAGCCGACACGCGCGGCGCGCGCGTGACGATCGGCATCCGGCCTGAAGACATCGACGTCGCCTCGCTCGCCGGCCCCGGCTGGGACGGACGCTCGCGTCAGCGTCGTCGAGCCGGATGGGCAGCGAGACGCTGGTCACGCTCGGAGTACCGCGCCCAGCGTCTCGTGGCCCGCGTCGCCGGCGACCGTCAATTCGAGCCCGGGCCAGACCGCCTACCTCCGCCTGCCGCCCGACCGTCGTCCTGCTGTTTGCGACCGCCACGGGGCAGCGCATCTACGACAGCGAAACGTAGTTGAGCTTTTCTCTTGACCGACCAATAAGGTCGGACATACCGTAAGAAGGCCTCTACTGAGACTGAGTCTCAGCGTTCATGGAAAGTGCGTCGAACACAAGCGCCCGCCGAGTGTGGTGACACCCGGCGGGCTGACCGAACTGCAGGCCCGGAACAGACCCTGGGATCACGCGCGTGGCGCATGAGCCGCGTCCGGCCTCGCACATTCCTAGGTGGAGCCCGCCGAGTCAGCTGGCACGCACTCTCGCGAGGAGACGTCGCCGATGACTCGCAAGGCTCTTCGCAAGAGGCTCCGCACACACGCATGAGGCAGGCCAGCCGCGCCCACCAGGCGAACCCCACGGCGACTGCACGGGCACTTCGCCCTGGATGACCGTCGGCGTTCCGATCGCCTCCGCCAGGCGCTCGACGACTGCGCACCCACGACCGCCTCCCGCGGCCAGGAGGCCGAACCGACGCGGCGGCGAGCTATCCCGCGGGCCGCCGGGCAGCCGATTCCGATGCCCTCGGCGGGCTCGCCCGAGTCTTTCGGATCCCCGTCTTCGCATCGTTCACGAGGTGCTCACGCGCGGTATCTGTCATGGTCGCTCGACGATTTGCAGGACGCCCGGGCGCTTTCCGGGTCCCGGCGCCGTCGCGGGAGCTCGCCAGACGCGGCGCTTCGACATTCCACCAGGTCCTCTCGGCGACGTGCTGAATCGCTTCGAGCAGGCGACCGGCATCAAGTCATGCCTCTCAATCGAGTCAATCGGCACGATTCAGTCGCCGGGCGTCGTCGGCCTCCTCTCCATTGAAGGCGGGCGCTGGACGCCCTGCTCGAGGGCACGAGCGTGACGTTCCCGCCTCACCGCGCCGAACGCGGCGGTGCTCGAACTGCGCGTGCAGACCGAATCGGTCGACGTCGACCGGCCGCGCGCCAACCGCGGTCGTGTCGTCGCCGAAATACCCGGTGCCGCTGCGCGAGATCCCGCAGACCATCGAGGTCATTCCCGCGAGCCGTGATCGAGCAGCAGGGCGTCACGACGCTGAGCGATGCCCTCCGCAACGTGCCGGGCATCACGCTGCAGGCCGGTGAAGGCGGCGGCGCGCTCGAACACCGCCGGCGACATGTTCAACATGCGCGGCTTCAACGCCGTCGAACAGCCTGTTCGTGGACGGCGTGCGCGACGACGGCCTGATCTCGCGCGACGTGCTTCAACCTCGAGCAGGTCGAAGTGTTCATGGGCCCGACCGGATCGGACGTCGGCCGCGGCACCGCCGCCGGCTACGTCAACATGCAGACGAAAGCGCCGCACGCTCAGCCCGGCACTACTCGGCGCTCGTTACGCTACGGCAGCGCCGATCAGAAGCGGCTCACCGCCGACGTCAACCGCGCGCTGCCGCTCGGCGACCGCCGGGCAGCTGGCTGAGTCGAGTCGGCGATCCGCCTCAACGCGCCTGTGGCAGGACGGCGGCGTCCCCGGCCGCGACGTCGTCGACGCAACGAGCGCAGCGCCATCGCGCCGTCGCTTGCGCTCGGCCTCGGCACGCCGACGCGCGTGACGCTGGCCGGCGCAGTTCATGCGGCAGGACAACGTGCCCGACTACGGCATTCCCGGCGCGGCCTGGGACGAGACCGCTGGCGCCGACGACCGTACCGGCGCCGCGCGCCGGTCGACTCAGACCAACTACTACGGCAGCGTCGGCTACGACTACGACGACGCGCCGCCAGGACAGCTACACCGGCGCGCGTCGAGCACGACGTCAACGCGCGACCTGACGCTGCGCAACCAGACCCGCTACAACCGGCGCGCAGCGCGAAGCGGTGATCATCGACGATTCAGAACGCCGGCCGCGTTCGATGCGGCGACGCAACCAGGTGACGCTCGCGCGCCAGGGCAACGAGCGCGAGAACACGATCATCTCGAACCAGACGACGCGTCGTCGACCGGTTCTCCACCGGGCGCCTGCGCCACGCCGTCGACCGCCGGTGTCGAGATGCGACTCGGAAGAGCAGGTGCGCGCCGGCGCTGGCCGGGCTCGGGCACCAGCGCGCGCCGGTCGACATCTACGCGCCCGAACCCGCTCGATCCGGTCGCGGCTACGCGCCGGTCCGCACGCGGCGCGTCGACCGACGGCCGGACGAACACGATCGGCCTGTTCGCGTTCGACACCGTCGACCTCGGGCGCGAGTGGCAGGTGAACGGCGGCCTGCGCGCGCGAGCACTACGACACCGACGTTCACGAGCCGTCGACGCGCGCCGGCGTCGCGACCGCCGACCTGCGACGGCGCTGACGCGCTGCTGAGCGGCAAGGCCGGCGTGCTGTTCCAGGCCGACGCGCGACGGCAACGTCTACGTGTCGTGCGGCATCGACGGTGACGCCGCCGGGCACGGCCAACTTCACGCTGAGCGCGCAGCCGAACAACCAGAACAACCCGAACGTGAAGCCGCAGGAGTCGACCAACTACGAGGTCGGCGGCAAGTGGGACTTCGTCGGCGGCCGGCTCTCGCTGACACGGCGCGGTCTTCCGCACCGAGAACCGAGAACGTCATCTTCACGGTGGACGCGACGGCGATTCCGCCGATCTACAACCAGGACGACAGCCAGCGCGTCAACGGCGTGTCGATCGGCGCGATCGGCGCGGCATCACGGCGCGCTGGCAGGTGCTCGCGCAACTTCGCGCTATCTCGACAGCGCCGCTCGAGACGCAGAACGCCGCCAACAACGGCAACCGCCTGACGCTGACGCCGGAGTATTCGGGCAGCGTCTGGACGACCTATCGGCTGCCGCGCAACCTCACCGTCGGCGGCGGCATCCGCGTCGACCGACGAGGTGTTCATCAACGCGGCCAACACCATCAAGTCGCCAGGCTACTGCCTGGTCGACGGACTGGTCGAGTACGCGGTGAACACGCACCTCACGCCTGCGGCTGAATCTCTACAACCTGACCGACGAGGCGCTACATCCGCAACGTCAACAACAACGGCGGCCGCTACAACCCCGGCCAGCCGCGCGCGGCGCTGCTGACGTCGAACGTCACGTTCTAACGAGCACGACGATGCTCGTCGCAGATTCCAGATGTCCTGACCGCCGAGCAGGTGGCGCACGCGCGCGCGCCTGCTCGGCCGAAGCGGACTGGATCGACGGTCGCGTGACGGCGGGCCCGCAGTCGGCGCGCGTCAAGGACAACCTGCAGCTGCCGCGAGGATCATCCCGTCGGCGCGCGAGCTCGGCGACATGATCCTCGGCGCGCTGCAGCGCAATCCGCTGTTCATGTCGGCGGCGCTGCCGCTGCGGGTGTTTCCGCCGCTCTTCAACCAGCTATCGAAGGCGGACAGTCGTTCGGCAACCACGTCGACAACGCCATCCGGCCAGGTCGCTCGGCACCGGCCATCCGGATTCGCACCGACCTCTCGGCCACGCTCTTCCTCAGCCGGCCCGGACGAGTACGACGGCGGCGAGCTGCTGACGTGGAAGACACCTACGGCGTGCACGCGGTGAAGCTGCCGGCCGGCCACATGGTGCTGTATCCGTCGACCAGCCTGCACCACGTCACGGCCGGTCGACGCGCGGCGCGCGGATCGCGTCGTTCTTCTGGATTCAGAGCATGGTGCGCGACGACGCGGCAGCGCACGCTGCTCTTCGATCTCGACACCGCGATCCAACGCGCTCAGCGCGGAGGCGCCGGATCATCCGGCGGCGGTCCAGTTGACCGGCGTCTATCGCAACTTCTGCGGCGCTGGGCCGAGGTCTGAATCCCATGACTCTACGTCAAATCCTTTCTGGTGCCACCTCTCGCGTCCGGCGTGGTCGGCCGGCGTCGTCATCGCGATCATGTCCGTGACCGGGCGCGCTGCTCGCGCTATGAGACGCCAGATCGTCGCCTGGGCCGACACCGCGTCAGCTCACGATCGCCGCCGCCGCTGCCGGCCGATTCGCCGCGTCTGGCGGTGGAGGCGCTCGGTCGCGAAAGCGCAGCGAGGCGGAGCCGCAGCGCCGCGTTCACCGGCGTCACCGCCCGCGCCGGCGCACAGCTGCGCCGGTGGCCGCTCGCGGCCGGCAGCGCACGCTCTACGTCGATCCGCATCGAGCCGGCACGCGTGATCGGCGAGGCTTCGCCCTGGCGTGCGGCGCTTCTTCCGCGTGGTCCGACTGGCATCGCACGCTCGCGCTCAGCGGCGAGCAGCGCACCGATCGGCAAGGCGATCACCGGCGCCTGCAACCTCGCCTTCCTCTTCATCGTCGCCAGCGGCATCTATCTCTGGTGGCCGAGGAACTGGACGCGTCGGCAGCTGCGAAGCGTCGACGCTGTTCAAGCGGAGGTCTGCGGCGGCAAGGCGCGCGACTTCAACTGGCACAACGTGATCGGCTTCTGGTCGGCGATCCCGCTGTTCGCCGTCGTCCTCGGCGCGACCGTGGGATTTCTGCACCCGTGAGCCAGCGACCTGGGTACCGGGTGGCCGGCGAGAGCCACTCTCACGGCAGCGCGGCCGCCGGCGGCCCGGCAGGGCGGCTCCGCGGCGGACCTGAGCGCGGCGGACATCTGGCGGCGGCGAACGCCGGCGGCCGTCCCTCGCGGGATCGATGCGCTCTGGGCCACAGGCGAGCAGCAGGTCGCCGGATGGCGCAGCATCAACCTGCGCATCCCCACGGCGGCCGACGCGCCGGTGGTCTTCACCGATCGATCGCGGTGCACAGCGGGCCAGCCGCAGAAGCGCGGCACGCTGACGCTGAATCGTGCGGTCCGGAGAGGTCGTGAGCTGGGAACCGATCGCGAGCCTGTCCGCCGGCGCGGCGGCTGCGCACGTGGCTGCGCTTCGTGCACACGGGCGAGTTCTACGGGCTCGCCGGACAGACCGTGGCCGGCCTGGTGTCGCCCGGCGGGGCCGTCCTGATACGCCGGGCTCGCCCTGGCCTTCCGGCGATTTCTCGGCTGGCGAGTCGAGCGCGAAATGCCAGCCGCGCCGCAGTGGCGCCTGCCCGACGCAGCGCCTGACCCATCAGAAAACGACGGCGCACTAGAACCGCACCGGGACCACGAAGTCACGAAGACACGAAGAAAACACGAAGAAGAATTAGTTGTTCTTCGTGTTGTCTTCGGAGCTCTTCGTGTTCTTCGCGGTTGCATCTTGTTCTGGATCACCGGTTCCGATCAGAACCCGAAGCCGCAACGACAACTGCATCACCGCGCGGGTCGCCGGCGAGCGTCGAGATCACGCCGGCCGTCGGCGCTGACGATGTTCGCGTCCGGCAGCCCGAAGTTGGCGCGGTTGAAGACGTTGAAGATGTCGCCAGCGCAGCGTCGCGTTGACGCGCGCGCTGAAGTCGATGCGGCCGCTGAACGCTCATGTCGAACGTCACCCAGCCGGGCCCGCGCAGGATGTTGCGCCGCGCGTTGCCGAACGTGCCCGACGGCACCGGCGTGAACGCGGCCGGGTTGAACCACTGCTCGACCGTCTCGGCGCCCTCGGGATCGCCGGTCAGGTTGGGCAGGCCGGTCATGCTCGGCGCCGACGTTGTTGTTGCCCTGCGTGACCGTGAACGGCCGGCCCGAGCGCGCGCTGTAGATGCCGCTCACCAGCCAGCCGCCGAGAATCTGCGCGGCGACGCCGTCCTGGACAGCATCGGCTTGCCTCGCCGAACGGCAGCTCGGCGATGAAGTTGACGACGAAGCGATGGCGGATGTCGAAGTCGCTCGGCCCTTCCCACGACGTCGAGGTCGCGGCCGTTCTGCGGCGCGCCCGACGAGGCGTTCGAGGTGCTCGGGCGCCTGAGTCGTTCGCTCTCGCCGATCGGTGTACGACGCGCGGTAGCTGTAGCCGCTGCTGAACCGCTTCTCGAACGACAGGTCGACGCCCTTGTAGTTGGCCCTCGCCGGTCATCTCGCGCCACTGGACGTTGCCGAACGTCCGGGTACGGCAGCGGCGCCGTTGGCGTCGAGCGTGCCGGGCAGCGGTCTGGTTGAGGTTGCGCAGCACCGCGAGGTTGATCGGTCGATCGAGCCGATCGACGTCGGCCGAGGCGACCACGAAGTCGCGGCCGATCTGCTGCTCGACGCCGCCGCCGAACTGCTGCACCATCGTGCGCGGCGTTGTTGACGTCGGACGACCGGAGCATCAGGTCTGCGTGATGACGACGTTCGACGGATCGAGGAAGTTCGGCCGGGAACCCGTCGCTGCATGAACAACACCGGCGTGGTCGCGCTGGCCGCGGCGACTGTGACGTCGATGTTGCAGCAGGCCCGGCGGGTTCAGCGCGCAGCTGATCCTCCGAGCCGATGCGCTCGAACTGGTTGTAGAACACGCCGTAGCCGCCGCGGACGATCGTGCGATCGTCGTCGAGCTTGTAGACGGCGCCGAGCCGCGGCGCGAAGTTGTTCTGGTCCGGGTTGACCAGCGCGCGATCCTCGATCGATCCGTCCGTTGGCGAAGACCAGCTGCTGCCCGCCGCCGGCCGGATCGAAGTTCGCCATGCGGTTGTCCGTTCTCGGTAGCGCCGGCGTCATGTAGTCGTAGCGCAGCCCGAGGTTGACCGTCAGCTTGTCGCTGGCCTTCCAGTCGTCCTGCGCGTAGAACGACGTGCGACCAGAGCTGCTGATTGACGACGAAGACGTTGGTCAGCTGCGCGCGCTGCACGTAGCCGAGCAGGAAGTCGGCGAAGGCGTTGCCGGTGAACTGCGCCGTGGAAGCGCAGGTTGCCGCGCGTCGGCGCGACGTCGAAATACTCGTTGTGCATCGGCAGCCATCAGGTCGGCGCCGAACTTCACTGGTGGCTGCCGCTGCAGCCAGGTCATGCGTGTCGATCCACTGCAACTGGTTGGTGTGCTGGAACTTCGGCATGAAGTTCGGCGAGCCGAGGCGGATGTGCCCGGCGATGTCGATGCCGACGATGCCGCCGACGACCGACCGGGTTGTCCGGCACGCCCTTGAAGCCGATCTGCGCGTTGCCGTCGTCGCCGAACGGATCCTGCGTGCCGTCGTTGGTGCCGCGCGCGCACGAGAAGCGCGCCTCGTTGACGAGGTCCGGCGCCGAACACCTTGGTCCAGCCGCCGACCGCGCCGTGCGACTTCAGGTAGTTGCGGCCCCACGCCGACGTCGACGTGCCGTCGAGCACGCCGCCGAACCAGCCCGGCACGTAGCGGAAGCGATCGCTCCAGATGTAGCGGCCGAACATGGCTGTCGTTGCCGGAGCGTGCAGGTCGACGCGGCCGAGGATAGCGGTCCGATTCGTCCTCGACGTTCGGCTGGTGGATGAAGTTGTTGCCGCCGGTGGTGTTCGGCAGCGGCAGCAGCGCCGCGATGTTGCGCCGCGACCGGATCGATGCGGTTGGCCGGAATCGTGTTGTTCGCGAACGGCTGTGCCGGTCAGCGGATCGCGGATCGTCGCTCGGTGAAGATGCCGCTGCGCTCGGCCGGCCGTCAGCACGCGGCCGGTGCGCAGCACGCCCTGCTCGATGCGCGTGCCCTCGTAGTCGCCGAAGAAGAACGCGCGGTTCTTGCACGACCGGTCCGCCGGCGTTGCCGCCGAACTGGTTCTGCTTGTTGGTCGGCTTCGGCTGGCTGGCCTTCTTGGCGAAGTAGTTGATCGTGTCGAGACGAGTCGTTGCGGAAGAAGTCGTAGGCGGTGCCGCGGATGGCGTTGGTGCCCGACTTCGTGTTGACGATGATCGCCGCGCCCGGCGACCAGCCGTACTCGGCCGCGTACGGGCTGGTGACGACCTTGAACTCGTCGAATCGCATCCACCGACGGCCGCGAGATCTGCGTCGTCAGCTCCTGCACGTTGGTCGAGAAGCTGTTGTTGGCGACGCCGTCGAGCAGGAAGTTGTTCTGCAGGCTGCGATTGCCGTGGACGCTGACGCCGCCGGTGCGGCCGGCCGAGGTGCCGCCGGCCTGCTCGGTGTAGCGATCGCTCTGCACGCCGGGCACCATCGCCAGCAGGTCGTCCCAGTTGCGGATCGCCAGCGGCAGCTTCGACACTTCGTTGCTGGTCGACGACGGTGCCGAGCACGGCCGATTCGGTGCTGAGCAGCGGCGTGACGCCGGCGACCGTCACCGTTTCGCCGATCGACCCGACCGGCAGCGACATGTCGAGGCGCGAGCGCGCGCCGATCTCGAGCGCGACACGGTCTGCTCGAATCGCTGGAAGCCGGTCGGCTTCGACCTGCACCAGGTACTCGCCGGGCAGCAGGTTGACCACCAGATAGGTGCCGTTCGTCGTTGGTGGTCGCCGTCGCGACGACGCCGGTGGCGAGGTTGGTGACCGTGACCTGCGCCTTCGGGATGACGGCGTCCTGACGGATCCTTGACGATGCCGGTCAGCGTGGCGCGGTCGACCTGCGCCGAGGCGGTCGGCGGCGTGCAGCAGAAAGCACGGCGACCAGCAGCGAGCAGGCCGTGCGAGCGTCCGTTTCATGAACGTCCTCCAGCAGAGATTCGATGACTCGTCGATCACTTCAGTGCTCCAGGCTCGACCGGTTCGCCCGGCTGACGCCTGACACTGCCGTGGTCTCCGGCGGCGGCGACGAGCGGCAGCCGCGGATCGGGCGGCGGCCAGTGCGCGGCGGAATCGTCGCGTAGCGGGGATCGTCGCTCGCCGCCATCGACCGGCGCGTCCCGCGCCAGCACGTTCAGGTAGTAGGCATCGTAGCCGTAGCGCTGTAACAAACGGGTGATAGCCGTCGCGCACCGCCACGACGTCGCCGTGCGTCGACGCGCACCGTGTCGTCGCGCCGGCCGGTCGTAGACGCGCTGGAACCCGTAGCGCGTCCGGATCGCTGAAGCGGTAGTAGTAGATCTCGTCGAGGTCGACCTCGCGCGGCGGGTCGTCGGTGTCGTGCTTGTGCGGCGGATAGCTCGACCAGTTGCCGCCCGGCGTGAAGACCTCGCACAGCAGCAGGCGATCCGCCGGAAAGCCCGGCGGGACGATGTCCACGATCTGCCGCGTCGCGTTGCCGCCGCCGCGGATCTCGTAGCCGCAGTCCTCCGGCCGGATGACGCGCGGCTCGAGCGCGCGCGTGGACGGCGCGCGGCAATCGGCGATCTCGCACGCCGCCAGCGCGACGATCGCGGAACGCGCGTGCCTGCGGGCAGGTAGACGGCGTGCGGGTAGCCGCGGAACACGTCGGCGCGCGGGCCGACGCGGTGCCGGCGCCCGGCCCAGCGTCACCTCGAACTCGCCCGCGCAGCAGGACGAGGCACCGCTCTTCGTCGCGCGGAGAGCCCGGACCACGCCGCGCCGCGCGGCCAGGTGGCGCACGGCGAAATGGATCCGGTCCCAGCCGAGCGCCCGCGGCGTCAGGTTCAGCGCCGCGCCGGTCCGGCCCGGCGGCACGCGCGTCGATCGATAGAGCAGCTTCTGCTGCGTCATGCGGTGAGGCGCGTCGCGCCGAGCGTCGACAGCGAAGCGCTTCGCCAGCGACAAAGAATGATAGCCGCGACAATGTCGATGTCAAGGCCTATTCGTGCCGCCGAAGCGCTTTGCTGGAACGTGTATTAGAATGGCCGCGCGACACGTCCCACATGCCGAACATCTACGACGTCGCCAAGCGCGCCCGCGTGTCGGTCGCCACCGTGTCGGCCGTGCTCAACGACAGCGCGTTCGTCAGCGCCGACGCTGAAGGCGCGCGTCAGGCGGCGGTCGGCGCGCTCGGCTACCAGCCGAACCTGCTCGCGCGCAGCCTGGCCAAGCAGCGCACGCAGACGCTCGGCATGATCGTGCCCGACATCGCCAACCCGTTCTTCCCCGAGGTCGTCCGCGGCGCCGAAGACGCCGCCCACGCCGCCGGCTACACGCTGCTCATCGCGAGCAGCGACAACGACGTCCAGAAGGAAGAGGTCTACCTGCGGCTGTTCCTGGCGAAGCGCGTGGACGGCGTCATCCTCACCAAAGCGCCGGGGCGCATGCCGCACGAGCTCGCAGCGCGCCTTCGCGAAGGCCGGCGTGCCGGTCGTGCTGCTCGCGCGCACGCGTCGCCGGGTTCGTGACCGACGCCGTCGAGCTCGACGACAAGGGCGCCGCCTACGAAGGCGTCACGCATCTGCTGCGCCTCGGCTACCGCCGCGTCGGCGTTCATCGGCGGCCTGCGCGGCGCGAGCACGAGCCGCAAGCGCCTCGACGGCTACCGCGCGGCGCTGCGCGACGCGAACGTGCCGCTCGATCCGGCGCTCGTCGCCGAAGGCGACTTCCGCGTCGAATCGGGCTACCGCGCCGGCCTCGACGCTGCTGAAGCGCCGTCCCGACGCGGTGTTCATCGCGAACTACCTGATGACGCGTCGGGTTCATGGAGGCGCTGCGGCAGTGCCGCACTGCGCTGTCCCGGAGGATGTCGCGCTCGTCACCTGCGACGACTACCCGTGGATGGACTCGTTTTCGCCGCGGCTGACGACCATCGATCTGCCGAAGCGCGAGCTCGGCGCGGCGCGCGGCGCAGCTGCTCGTCGAGCGGCATCGCGAAGCGCAAGGGCCGCGCGCGCACCATCAGGCTGAAGAACGCGCTGCGCGTCCGCGAATCGTGCGGCTGCGGCCTGCGCGCCGGCAACAGGCGCGGGCGCGATGACGCCGCGACCCCTGACGTCGCGCCGCGCCTACGACGTGCTCGCGATGGGGCGCAGCAGCATCGACCTCTACGCGCACGAGATCGGCCGTGCCGATGACCGACGTGCACGAGCTTCGACGCGCTACGTCGGCGGCTGCCCGACCAACGTCAGCGTCGGGACGCGGCGGCTCGGCCTGCGCTCGGCGCTGCTGACCGCGGTCGGCGACGGATCAGGTCGGCGAGTTCGTCACCGCACTTCCTCGATCGCGAGCACGGTCGACACCCGCTTCATCCCGCGCAAGCCCGGCCGCCGCACCAGCGCCGTGCATCCTGACGATCCAGCCGCCGGACAAGTTTCCGCTCACCTTCTATCGCGACAACTGCGCCGACCGCGCACTGACGATCGACGACGTCGGCGCGGGCGCCGGTCGGCGACAGCCGCGTGCGTGTTGCTGACCGGCACCGGCCTCAGCCACGAGCCGTCGCGCGCGCGACGCTGCACGCGGCGGCGCGCCGGCGCGCGCGCGCCGGCGTGCCGGTCGATCGTCGACATCGACTACCGCGCCGGATCAATGGGACGGCGCCGGCAGCGTTCGCCGCCGCAGATGCAGGCAGCTGCTGCGCTACGGCGCACGCTCGCCGTCGGCACGGAAGAGGAAGCTCGCGGCGGCGGCCGACGGCGAGACCGACATCGCAGCGGCGGTGGCCACGATCCTCGACTGCGGCATCGAAGCGCTGATTCTGAAGCGCGGCGCCGCGCGGGTCGACGGTGTTCCGCGCCACGGATCGCGCCGACCGACGTGGCGCCGTTTCCGGTCGAGGTGCTGAACGTGCTCGGCGCCGGCGATGCGTTCGCCAGCGGATTCATCTACGGACTACCTGCAGGGCTGGACGCTGCGAGCGCGCGGCGCGCATGGGCAACGCCACGCGGCGCGATCGTCGTCACGCGGCACGGCTGCGCCAACTTCATGCCGACGCTCGACCGAGGTCGGCGCGTTCGTCGCCGCGCGGGGAGGATCGCGATATGACGGCGACATCGCGTCCGCCTGACGATGGCGCAGGCGATCGTGCGGTTTCTGTCGCAGCAGCAGCACGGCGCGCGACGGCCGTCGAGCAGCCGCTTCTTCGGCGGCGTCTTCGGCATCTTCGGCCACGGCAACGTCGCCGGCATCGGCGAGGCGCTGCCGGCCGCGCGGCGATCGATCCGTTACTACCTGCGCGCGCAACGAGCAGGCGATGGTGCACACCGCGGCCGCCTTCGCGAAGATGCACAACCGGCTGCGGACGCTCGCCTGCACGACGTCGATCGGCCCGGGCGCGACCAACATGCTGACCGGCGCGGCCGGCGCGACGATCAACCGTCTGCCGGTGCTGCTGCTGCCCGGCGACATCTTCGCCGGCCGGCGCCCGGCGCCGGTGCTGCAGCAGCTCGAGTCGAGCCAGTCGCAGGACGTGTCGGTCAACGACTGCTTCAAGCCGGTGTCGCGCTACTGGGATCGGATCAATCGCCCCGAGCAGATCGTCGCCGTCGCTGCCCGAGGCGATGCGCGTGCTGACGCTCGCCGGCCGAGACCGGCGCGGTGACGCTCGGCGCTGCCGCAGGACGTGCAGGCCGGAGGCGTACGACTATCCCGGCGGCGCTGTTCGAGCCGCGCGTGTGGACGATCGCCGCGGCCGCGCGCCGATCGCGACGCGGCTGCGAGCGAGGCGGCGGCGCTGATTCGCGCCAGCCGGCGGCCGTTCATCGTCGCCGGCGGCGGCGTGCATCTACAGCGAAGCGACCGACGCGCTGCGGCGCTTCGTCGACGCGCACCGGCATCGCCGTCGGCGAGACGCAGGCGGGCAAGGGCGCGCTGCCCGATCCGCATCCGCTGTCGCTCGGCGGCGTCGGCGCCACCGGCACGCGCGGCGGCGAACCGGCTCGGCGCGCGACGCCGATCTCGTGCATCGTCATCGGATCGCGGCTGAGCGACTTCACCACGGCGTCGAAGACCGCGTTCCAGCACGAGCGCGTGCGCTTCATCGCGATCAACGTCGCGGAGCTCGACGCCGTGCAAGCACGCGCGCGCTGCCGCTCGTCGGCGACGCGCGCGCGGTGCTCGAGGAGCTGCTGCCGCTGCGTCGCCGGCTATCGCGTCGGCGCCGACTACACGCGAGTCGGTCGCCGTCGATGGCAGTCGGACTGGCGCGGCGGAAGTCGATCGCGTCTGTGTCGCACAGTCGCCAGTCCGCAAGCCGCGACCTCAGCGCAGTCGCCGCAAGTCCAGTCGGCATCACGCAAGCGCACGTCATCGGCGTGCTGCAGGACACCCTGGCGCCGACCGACGTCATCGTCTGCGCCGCTGGCAGCCTGCCGGGCGACCTGCACAAGCTGTGGCGCGCCCGCGATCCGAAGGGCTATCACATCGAGTACGGCTACTCGTGCATGGGCTACGAGATCGCCGGCGGGCTCGGCGTGAAGATGGCCGCGCCGGAGCGCGACGTCTACGTCCTGGTCGGCGACGGCTCGTACCTGATGATGGCGCAGGAGATCGTCACCGCGGTCCAGGAACGGATCAAGCTCGACGATCGTCCTGCTCGACAATCACGGCTTCGCGAGCATCGGCGGCCTGTCGGAGTCGGTCGGCAGCGGCGGATTCGGCACGCGCTACCGGTACCGCAACGCCGGCGACCGGCGAGCTCGACGGCGACCGTGCTGCCGGTCGACCTCGCCGCCAACGCCGCGTCGCTCGGCGCGCGCGTCGTGGCGCGCCGAGCACGCTGCGCCGCGCTCTCGCCGACGCGCTCGCCGCAGCCGAGCCGACCACGCACCGTCGGTCATCGTCGTCCCGGTCGATCGCGAGGCGCGCGTCGCCGGCTACGAGTCGTGGTGGGACGTGCCGGTCGCCGAGGTGTCGAGCCGACTCGCAGAAGTGCAGGCGCGCGCGCCGCGTACGAGGTCGCAAGGCGCAAAGAGCGGGAGTTCTTGTACATCTGGCCCGATGCTGAACGCTGACCGCGTTTATATGCTCGCTCGCCGACCATCGCTGGCAATGGGAAGAAGTGGTGCGACGCGCGGCGATGCCGCGCGCGCGGCATCGGCGAGCGTCAAGCGCGTCGCCTACGACGGCTTCCCTGCTCGCGCGCACGCGCTCGGCCGACGGTGCGCGAATCCGGCGCGCTGCTGGTCGACGAGCAGTATGCGTCCGCGGTGGTCGCCGACGCGCATGAAGGCGGGCCTCGACGTCGGCACGCCTGGCGGAGAAGGCGGGCGCGACTTCCGCTCGCCTGGTCGGCCGAGCCGTTCTCGCGCGCGCTGACCGGCGCTGTTCGTCAAGGTGCTTGTCCGCCATCGATCGGACGACGACGAGGCGGTCCAGGCGGGCAATGGGAGAAGCTCGACGCGTGCAGGCCTGGTGTCGAGGCGCGGGCAAGCCGCTCGTGCTCGAGATCCCGGCTCGCGCGCGCGGCGAAGCGGAGGACGAGTTCGAGGCGGTCGGCCGCCCCGCGATGCTCGCCGGCTCATCGCCGAGGCCTATCGCCGCGGCCGCTCACGCCGGAGTTCTGGAAGATCGAGGGGACGCTGTCGCCGCAGGGCGCGCGCACGATCGACGCGGCGGTTGCCGCGCACCCGTCGTGCCGCCAGATCATCCTCGGGCAAGGCCGCGGATCTCTCGACAATCGATCGCTGGTTCGCGGCATGCGCCGCCAGCGCCACCGCCTCCGGTTTTGCCATCGGCCGCTCGGTGTTCTGGGGAACCGTCGGCGGCGTTCCTCGAGGGCACCATGAGCGCGGACGCCGCCGCCGCTGCCATCTGCAGCAACTTACCTCGCATCTCGTCGACGCCTGGGTTCGTAGCCGCCTCCCGACCTCCAATCTTAAATCTTAAATCTGCAATCTTAATTCTCAAGGCGCCCGCGCGCCCGCCGCCCGCTATACTCCGCCTGCTATGGGACATTTGGTCGGCGATGTTCGCTACGCCGTTGCGCTCGCTGGCGCGGCAGCCGACGTTCGCCGCCGTGGCGATCCTCACGCTCGTGCTCGGCATCGGCACCAACACCGCCATCTTCAGCGTGATCAAGGCGGTGCTGCTGAACCAGCTCCCCTATCAGGATCCGTCGCGGCTCGTCGTGCTGTCGGGAGCAGAACCCCGACGGCAGCACGGATCTCGTCGCGCCGCTGACCTATCTGGACTGGAAGGCAGCAGTCGCGCGCCGATGCCAGTCGATGGCCGCGTTCCGGCACGCTGCGCTACGCGTTCGCCGGCGACGGCGAGCCGCTCGACGTGCCGAGCGTGCGCGGCGACGCCGAACTCTGTTCTCGGTGCTCGCGCGCCAACGCGATGCTCGGGCCGCACGTTCGTCGCCGAGGAAGGCGTGCCTGGCGCCGACCGCGTCGCCGTCCTGAGCCGCGCCTTCTGGGAGCGGCACTTCGGCGGATCGCCGGGCGCGATCGGCCGGACGATTCAGCTCGACGCGCCAGCCGTACACGATGGTCGGCGTCATGCCCGCGGAGTTCGATTTCCCGCCGAGCGGCAACGTCGACATCTGGACGCCGCTCAGCTTCGATCCGAACGACGCGCACGGCCGCTCGCGCAAGGCGCGCTCGCTCAACGTCGTCGGCCGCCTGGCCGACGGCGCGTCGCGCAGGAGCAGGCGCAGCGCGAGATGACGGTCGTCGCCGGCCGGCTGGCGACGACGTTCCCCGACAGCAACACCGGGTGGGGCGCGCGCGTGATCGCGGCGCAGGAACAGCTCGTCACGACCGTCAGGCCCGCGCTCGCTGCTGATTTCCGGCGGCCGTCGGATTCCTGCTGCTGATCGTCTGCGCCAACGTCGCGAACCTGATGCTGGCGCGGCTCTCCAGCCGCCGCGGCGAAATCGCGGTGCGCGCGGCGCTCGGCGCCGGACGCGTGCAGCTCGTGCGTCAGGTGCTGGCGGAAAGCTTCGTGCTGTCGGCGATCGGCGGCGCGCTCGGCCTGCTTCGTCGCGTGGGCCGGCGTCCGGCTCGTGCACGCGCTGCCGGAAGGCAGCCTGCCGCGGATGCAGGACGTGCGGCTCGACGGCGGCGTGCTGCTGTTCGCGCTGGCGGTCTCGGTCGTGCGTCGCGCTCGTGTTCGGCCTCGTGCCGGCGCTGCAGGCGTCGCGTGCCGGGCTGCGCGACACGATGAACGCGTTCTCGGGCGCGACGCGCGCGTTCGGGCGCGCGGCTGCTCAGCGCGCTCGTGGTCGTCGAGGTCGCGCTCGCGCTGATGCTGCTGGTCGGCGCCGGCCTGATGACCCGCAGCTTCGCGCAGCTGATGCGCGTCGTCGCCCGGCTTCGAGCCGGGCAATCTCCTGGCCGTGCAGATCTACCTGCCGCAGGCGAAATACCGGACCGGCCTCGATCGCACGCGCTTCTACATGGACGCGATCCGCCGCGTCGGCGCGCTGCCCGGCGTGCAGTCGGCGGCCGGCGTCAGCGCGCTGCCGATGTATCCGGTCGGGCATCGACTTCGCGCTGCCGTTCACCGATCGAGGGCAAGGCGGCGCCCGCCAACGGCGAGGAGCCGCGCGCCGACATCCGCACCGCCACGCCCGGCTACTTCGAGACGATGAAGATCGCGCTGCTCAAGGGCCGGTTCATCGACGGCCGCGATCGCCAGGGCGCGCCCGGCACGATCGTCATCAACGAGACGATGGCGCGGCGCTATTTCGCCGGCGAGGATCCGATCGGCAAGGTCGTGCGCAACCCGCACGGCAAGGGCGAGGTCGTCGGCGTCGTCGGCGACGTCAAGCACTACGGGCTCGACAGCGAGCCGCGGGCCGAGCTGTTCATGCCGGCGTGGCAGCAGCCGCTGAACGGCATGGCGCTCATCGTGCGGACGGCGTCGGATCCGAAGGCGTTCGTCGACGCGATCCGCCGCGAGGTGCTGGCGGTCGATGCCGAGCAGCCGATCTACGACGTCAGCACGATGGTCGACGTCGTGTCGCGGTCGGTGTTTCTGCCGCGCATCAGCATGCTGCTGCTCGGCGCGTTCGCGCGTGTCGGCGCTGCTGCTGGCGGTCGTCGGGATCTACGGCGTCGTGTCGTACACGCGTGACCGCAGCGGACGCGCGAGCTCGGCGTGCGGATGGCGCTCGGCGCGGACGCCGGCGAGCACGCTGCGGCTGGTGCTCGGCACGCAGCATGCTGCTGGTCGGCGGCGGCACGGTGTGCGGCCTGGTCGCGTCGTTCGCGCGTCACGCGCGCGATCGCCGGCCTGCTCTACGACGTCAGCCCGCTCGATCCGATCGTCTTCGTCGGCGTGTCGACTGCTGCTCGCCGCGCCGGGTTCGTCGCGAGCCTGATCCCCGCCCGGCGCGCGACGCGCGTCGATCCGATCGTCGCGCTGCGCGTGCCGTAGCCACGATCACGACGATCAACGCAGAACGCCCAGACTGGCAAAACCAAGTGGTCCGCCCTTAGGCGGGCCTGAACCAAGCCTTCCCCTTCAGCGGTTCTTGCGCGTTCTGCGTTGTCCGTCGTGATCTCAACGCTGGGCGGCGCGAGCTCAGGCTGACACGCCATCGAGGGCGGCGGCGTTCGCGTGGTGTTCATCACCATCGCCAGCATCGTGTAGTGGCCGGCGAATCCCGAGGGCGTCGATGACGCCCTGCTCGCCGATCTTCGCCGACGGCGTGCGCGCATGCGGCGTCGCTCACGCCCTGGTTGCGCTGCAGCTCGTCCCACACGCGTATAGACGGCGTCTTCGTCATCGCGCCATCGCGTTCACGGCCGCCTTCCGTCCGCGATCGCCTTCGACGATGCTCGCTCGTCAGCCGCCCTTGCAGCGCGAGCGGCCGGTGCGCGTTCCATTCGTCACCGCTGTGTCCATCGGCGCGCCGGTCAGCAGGATCACGAACTCGCTCAGCCGCGGCGGCAGCGAGCTTCTTGAACCGCAGATAGTCGCCCATCGCGCGCGCGCGGCTCATCACCTCGGGACTGCGCAGCAGCGGCACGAACGGGCCGGAGATATCGGCGGACCGCGCCGCCTTGAACTCCTCGATCGCCTTCTTCTGCGCATCCGTCAGCTTGTCGGCCGGAATCGGCGGCATCCGATCCTGCGCGCCGCCGACGCGCGCCGATGCCGACCACCAGGCATCGACGAGCAGGAACATGAGCTTGAGCATCGGGCCCTCCACGGCCTCACACGCGTCGGTTGCACTCGTGATCACTGCCAGATTACGTTTGAACCACCGTGCCACTTGACAGCGCGCGTCGTCCGCGTCTCGCACTCATCGGGTTCGGCTACTGGGGACCGAACTACGCGCGTGTCCTGAGCGATCTGCCGAGCGCCGAGCTCACGGCCATCTGCGATCAGCGCGCCGATCGCCTCGTCGGTCGTGCGGCAGCGTCATCGGCTCGATCGCGACCTGCGCCACGCCTCGACGAGCTCTTGCGCGCGACGATGTGGACGCGGTCGTCATCGCGACGCCGGCATCGACGCACGAGGCGCTGGTCCGCGCGTCGCTGGCCAGCGGCCGTCACGTCCTGGTCGGAAAAGCCGATGGCGCTGCGACGCCGCCGGATGCGCACGCGTTGTGCGACCTGGCCGAGTCGGCCGGCCTGCGTGCTGATGGTCGGTTATACGTTTCTGTACAACGCCGGCGTGCGCAAGATGAAAGAGGTGCATGGCGCCGGAGCAGTTCGGCCAGCCGTACTACCTGCACGCCACGCGGACCAACCTCGGCCCGATCCGCCAGGACGTGAACGCGGCGTGGGACCTGGCGCCGCACGACATCGCGATCTTCAACTACCTGCTCGACGACCAGCCGCTGTGGGCGTCGGCGATCGGCACCAGCGTGCTGAAGACCAGCCGCGAGGACATCGCCTTTGCGACGCTCGGCTTCACGCAACGACGTGATCGGCAACATTCACGTGAGCTGGGCCGATCCCGAACAAGGTGCGCGAGGTCGTCGCCGTCGGCAGCCGCCGCCGCGTCGTCTTCGACGACCTCAACGACGTCGAGCGGGTGCGGGTCTTCGAGCGCGGCGTGTCGGTGGGCGAGGCCGTCGCCGATTCGTTCGGCGAGTTCAAGCTGCTGGTGCGCGACGGCGACATCATCAGCCCGAAAGTCGAGCACGAGCGAGCCGCTCAAGAACCAGTGCGCAGGATTTCGTCGACGCGATACGTCACGGGCGGCCGCCGCTGCGCCGGAGGCCGCTTCGGCACCGGCGTGGTTCGAACGCTGGTGGCGATCGACGCGTCGATGCGGTCGCGCGGAGCGGCCGTTGACGTGTGACGTGCCCGGGGCCGTGCGGGTCCATCTCGGCGTCAACGCCGTGATCGATCCCGGCGTGCTGCTCGGCTACCCATCCGGCCGGCCGGGCATCAGCGGCGACACCCGCATCGGCGCGGCCGCCCGCATCCGTTCCGGCTCGATCGTCTACGCCGCGGTCGAGATCGGCGAGGACTTCGAGACCGGGCATCACGCGATCGTCCGCGAGGAGAACCGGATCGGCAGCCACTGCACGCTCTGGAACAACTCGACGATCGACTACGGCTGCGTCATCGGCGACCGCGTGAAGATCCACTGCAACGTCTACGTCGCGCAGTTCACGACGATCGAAGACGACGTGTTCCTGCGCGCCGGGCGTGACGATCGCCAACGATCCGCACCCGATCTGCACCGAAGTGCATGCAGGGTCCGACGATTCGGCGGCGGCCCGCATCGGCGTCAACGTGACGCTCCTGCCGCTCATCACGATCGGCGAGAACGCGCTGGTCGGCGCCGGCAGCGTCGTCGACCGTCGGACGTGCCGGCCGGCATGCTGGTCGCCGGCAACCCGGCGCGTGTGATCGGTCCGGTCGACTCCGTCGAATGCCCATTCGGCATCGTCATCCCGTACGAGGACGGGCATCGACGTCCGGCGGCGCCCTGAGTGGGACGACGGTCGCCGCGCTGCCGCGCCCGGTGGTCAGGCCGGCGAAGACAGCCTCGATAGATGCGCGTGCTCGCTGCGACGTTCGCCTACAACGAAGGCGACAAGATCCGCCGCACGCTCGCCCGGCATCCAGCCGATCCGCACGTACGATCTTCTGGTCCACGACGATGGGTCGACCGACGGCGCCCTGGACGACGTCGGGGCCAGGCATCATCGTGCTGCGCAATCCGACCAATCAGGGCATCGGCGCCGCGATGAAGCGCGTGTTCAGATACTCGCTCGACAACGGCTACGACGTGCTCGTCATCCAGGCGGGCAACGACAAGGACGATCCGCTGGAAATCCCGTCGCTGCTGGCACCGCTGCGAGGACGACATCGCCGACTTCGTCCAGGGATCGCGCTATCTCGAAGCGGCGGCGGTTCGGCAACATGCCGGCCTATCGTGTTTCGCGCACGCGCGTGATCCACCCGCTGATCTTTTCGATGGCGGCGCGCAAGCGTGTGACCGAGAGCACCAATGGCTTTCGCGCGTTTCGCACGTCCATCCTGCGCGATGCTCGCATCGACTGGCACCAGGCGTGGCTCGACCGCTACGAACTGGAGCCCTACCTGATGCTGAAGGCCATCTGGCTGGGCTATCGTCACGTCGAGAGCAATACGTAACTGAACGAAGTACA